>LHCFC01400__coassemble_1395_pt1 | contig 96294 bp, 96 predicted proteins | sample LHCFC01400__metabat2_low_PE_055 | metagenome-assembled genome bin LHCFC01400 | reverse complement strand
TTTGCCACTTCACATCGGTTTGTACTTTGGGAAGTGCCTACTGTGAATCCCTCAGGCAAAAATCAGAGATTTTTGCCAGCTCCCTTTGACAAGGGAGCCTTTGGGTGCGGTATCGATATCGTGTGCATTGACTGCGGCGGCACGCCGCCCCTTTCACAAGGGAGCCTTTGGTGCAGGAAAGGGCCCATTGCGTTTTGCAATGGGCCCTGAGGCTTATTCTTCTACAAAGACCAGATTGGTGCGGGGGATGACTGTGGGGACCTGGGCCTCCACGTAATCTCCGGGCTGGATATCGGTGCCGGAGGCGTCAAAAAGGGTGTACTGGTTCCCCACCCGGCCTACCAGGCGCAGCTTTTTTCCTTGATAGGTCACATAGGGAAGCTTCCGGCTCAGGCGGAACAGCTCCCGGAAGTAGTACACCATATCCCGGAGCAGGTAGTTGTCCGGCCCGCCCACATAGCCGTAGCCGTTTTCGCTGCCCACCGCCACAATGGCAACCCGGGTGGTCTTTTGTGCCCGGCACACCGCCGCATAGCCGGTGGTATCCCCCTTTTGGAGTGTCTTGCATTCCACCACCTGGGCCAGGTACCGGGTGGCAGGGCGCAGGGGGATGGGGGGCTTGGGGAACAGCCGCCCAGTCAGGGCTGAGCCTACCCGCACCGCATCCAGCCGGGTCTGGGGGAAGCGGAGGGCGGCGTTGCTGTTGGCCATGTGGCGGATTCCTATGGGGCAGCCGGCTGCCCGGAGGGTGTCCGTCACCTGCAAAAACCGCTCCAGCTGGGTTTTGGTGATATTGTATTCTCCCTCAAAGGCCTTGGCAAAGTGGGAGAAAATCCCCTCAAAGGAAAAGCCTTTCTGGGCGTAGAGTTCTTTCAGGGCTTGGGTATTCTGCCAGGGGATACCGAAGCGTCCCATGCCTGTATCCACCGCCACATGAACCCGGACGGTTTTTCCCGCTGCCCACCGGGCGTAGTTTTGGGCATTTTCCAGTGAGGACAGGGTGAAAATCACATTCTGGGCCAGAAGGTCAGAAAAAATCTCCTCATCCGCCACCGGTGCCAGGAGAAGCATCTCCTGGTCAAAGCCTGCCCGGCGCAGGTGCAGCGCCTCCCGGGGGGTGGACACCCCCAGCATGGCAGCTCCCGCCTCCACCCAGGCTTTGGCTGCCGCCTCCAGGGACATTCCGTAGCCGTCACACTTCACAACGCCGATGACCGGCACCTGCACATACGCCACAATGGCCTTTGCATTTTCCCGCAGCGCTCCCAGGGAAACCTCCAGGTAGCTCTCCCCATGTATGTCCGCCATATTTTTGCCTCCTTGATACAATCAGATAAAAAAAGCGCAGACCCCAAAAGGATCTGCGCCATTTTGTTTGCTTTTAGCCCTCGCTGCGCATCTTAGCGAAGCACTCGCTGCAGTACACAGGACGGTCGGACTTGGGCTGGAAGGGAACCTTGGCCTCGCCGCCGCAGTTGGCACAGGTAGCAGTGAAGAACTCACGGGGACCACGGGCGCTGTTCTTGCGAGCGTCACGGCAGGCCTTGCAGCGCTGGGGCTCGTTCTGGAAGCCGCGCTCAGCGTAGAACTCCTGCTCACCGGCGGTGAACACGAACTCGTTGCCGCACTCTTTGCAAACTAAAGTCTTGTCTTCGTACATGGAATTTACCTCTCTTCGGTTAGTTGATGCCCCGTGAAAGCCTACCAAATTTTCTGGTTGTAACGCAGGGTCGGATTCTTAGGTGGTATCCACCATAAATGGGATTATACACAATCCCCCAATCTTTGTCAATCCTTTATAAAAAATTTTTTCAATATTTTTCTTGTTTTATGCAAAAATTCCAAGCGCCTTTTTTCTCCACCCTTCCCGCCAGGGAGGAATGGATTCCATTGCCCGGCGCAAAATATAGCGGTGTTTTCCACATTTTGCAAGATAGAATTTCATTCTTGCATGATAAGCAATTTTATGCAGATTTATTCTTGACAAAATGCAAGATTGTAGATATGATATTGCAGTTTTATAGCCCTGCCGGTTTTTTGAAAACGCCGGCAGAATTTTGGAACCCCAAAAAAGAGGTGTTATCATGGAAAAAAGAAGTATGGATTGGAGCCGTCTGGGCTTTGGATACCAGCCCACCGATCAGCGGTTTGTGACAAATTTCCGGGATGGTGCCTGGGATGCCGGGTGTCTTACCGGGGATTCCCAGGTGGTCATAAGCGAGTGTGCCGGGGTTTTGCAGTACGCCCAGACTTGCTTCGAGGGTCTGAAAGCCTACACCACCAAAGACGGCAGCATCGTATGCTTCCGCCCGGAGCTGAACGCCCGGCGGATGGCTGCCTCCTGCCGGAGGCTGTGTATGCCGGAGTATCCGGAGGAGCAGTTTCTGGAGGCAGTGAAGCAGACGGTGCTGGCCAATGCCCAATGGGTTCCCCCTTACGGCTACGGCGCTTCCTTGTATCTGCGGCCGGTGATGTTCGGCACCGGCGCTGTGCTGGGGGTAAAGCCCTCGGATACCTACCAGTTCCGGATTTTCGCCTCTCCCGTGGGGTCTTATTTCCACGGCAACGCCCCTGCCCTTTCCCTGCGGGTCTGTCCCTATGACCGGGCTGCGCCCCACGGCACCGGGCATGTGAAGGCAGGTCTCAACTACGCCATGAGCCTTTACCCCATCACCGAAGCCCACGCCCAGGGCTTTGACGAAAATGTGTATCTGGATGCCGCCACCCGCACCTATCTGGAGGAAACCGGCGGGGCAAACCTGCTGTTTGTGAAGGGCAACACCCTCGTCACGCCCCAGTCCTCCACCATTTTGCCCTCCATCACCCGCCAGTCCCTGCTGGAAGTGGCCCGGGACTATCTGGGGATGGAGACCCAGGAACGGCCCATCTCCCTGGAGGAGCTGGGAGAATTTTCCCAGTGCGGCCTGTGCGGCACCGCCGCCGTCATCTCTCCGGTGGGTAAGATTGCAGATGGAGACAGGGAGTTCACCTTCTCCGGCAGCGCCACCCTCCAGAAGCTCCGCTCGACCCTTCTGGGGATTCAGCTGAGGGAGATTCCTGCCCCGGCTGGGTGGATTTATCCCATTGTGTGATTTTATCACAGAAGAAAAAAGCCTTCCGGTGTATACTGAAGAAAACAACCGGGAGGTTTTTCTATGGCGAAGCGAATTCCCAAAAAGGCCTTGGTGGAGGAAGATCTGTGTGTGGCCTGCGGCTGCTGCCTGAAGGTCTGCCCCATGGCTGCCATTTCTGTATACAAGGGGCTTTATGCCCAGGTGGACTGGCAAAAATGTATCGGCTGTGGCAAGTGCGCCAAAGAGTGCCCCGCCTCGGTGATTACCCTGCAGGAGGCGGCCCAATGAAGAAGAAATGGTATGACTATCTCTGGATTTTCTCCCTGACTTATCTCATTCTGGGATTTTTCAATATCCTGTTTGCCTGGCTGGGGCTTTTGTGCTTCTTTATCCCCCTGATTATCTCCATTGCCAAGGGCACCAAGGGCTACTGCAATCGCTACTGCGGAAGAGGTCAGCTTTTCTCCCTGCTGGGGGGCAGGTTTGGCCTGTCCCGGAAGCGGGATATCCCTAAGTGGATGAAGAGCAAAGCTTTCCGCTATGGCTTTCTTATCTTTTTCTTTGTTATGTTTTTTATCATGCTGTGGAATACTTACCTGGTATTTGCCGGAACGACTCAGCTCAAGCAGGTGGTGACTCTCCTGTGGACCTTCCGGCTCCCCTGGCACTGGGCTTACCATGGCACCCTCTTTCATCCCGGCGTTGCCCAGTTCGCCTTCGGCTTTTACAGCGTCATGCTCACCTCCACGGTGCTGGGGCTTGTGACCATGGTGCTCTTCAAGCCCAGAAGCTGGTGCGTCTACTGCCCCATGGGCACCATGACCCAGCTCATCTGCAAACTCAAAAACAAGGAGTGATTGTATGAAAAAGCTTCTGTGCCTCCTTTCCTGCCTGTTCCTCACCGGCTGCGCTGCCTCCGGCGGCTCTCAGTCCTACCGGCAGGTGTCCATGGATACCGCCATGGAGATGATGGAGTCGGAACAAAACTATATTATCCTGGATGTGCGCACCGGGCAGGAATTTGCCTCCGGGCACATTCCCGGGGCCATCAACATCCCCAACGAGTCCATCGACTCGCAGGCCCCGGCGGGGCTTCCGGACAAGAATCAGCTGATTCTGGTGTACTGCCGCAGCGGCAACCGGAGCAAGCAGGCTTCCAAAAAGCTGGCGGCCCTGGGCTACACCAATATTGTAGAGTTCGGCGGGATTCTGGACTGGCCGGGGCAGGCAGAAACCGGAACCTGACGTTCTTTTTCCCAGTTGACAGAATGAAGGGCAGATGTTACCATAGCCCTGTGCCCCAAATATGCACTCAGTCGGCCAAAAGGCCCTGAAATATCACCATAAACGGAGGAATTTACCATGGAAAATCAGAAGAAAAACCCCTACGCCGGTACCAAAACCGAGAAGAATCTGTGGGAAGCCTTTGCCGGAGAGTCCCAGGCCCGGAACAAGTACACCTACTTCGCCTCTGTAGCCAAGAAGGCCGGCTACGAGCAGATTGCCGCTCTGTTCCTGCAGACCGCAGAGAACGAGAAGGAGCACGCAAAGCTCTGGTTCAAGGCCCTGGGTGAGCTGGGCTCTGTGGAGGAGAACCTGCTCCATGCCGCTCAGGGTGAGAACTACGAGTGGACGGATATGTATGACCGGATGGCCAAGGAAGCTGAGGAAGAGGGCTTTACCGCTCTGGCTGCCCAGTTCCGGGGCGTTGCCGCCATCGAAAAGTCCCACGAGGAGCGCTACCGTGCCCTTCTCAAGAACGTGGAGACCAAGGCCGTGTTCGAAAAGAGCGGCGTTACCCTGTGGGAGTGCCGCAACTGCGGTCACCTGGTGCTGAGCGTCTCCGCTCCCGAGGTTTGCCCCGTGTGCCACCATCCCCAGGCCTTCTTCGAGGTTCGGAAGGACAACTACTAAGCCAAAACCCCATCGCCCTGCCGGAAATCCCGGCAGGGCATTTTTCTTGCGGCCGCATATGTTACGAGTTTTCTTCCATTTTATCCCAAATACTCCGGGGTTTAAGGCTTGAAAAGTACCGGAATTTCTGCTATAATGGATGTACAAAACAAAGCCCTTATCCCGGCAGCCAGGCCTGCGGTGCTGCCGGGCGTATTTTATGCCAACGGAAAGGAGGTCTCCCCCTTGAATCAAGCGCTGCTGCTTATGGGCCTGGTGATTTTCATTTGTATTCTGCTGGGCCGGTTTATGGAAAAAATCCCCCTGCCCTCCCTGCTGATTTTCATTGGGCTAGGTATGCTCTTTGGAGAAAACGGCGTGCTGAAAATCCCCTTTGACGACTATCTGGGGGTGAACACCGTGTGCTCTGTGTGCCTTTTGTGCATTATGTTTTACGGCGGCTTCGGCACCAACCTTCGGGCAGCCCGACCGGTGCTGCCCCAGTCCATTCTCCTGTCCACCCTGGGGGTGGCGGGGACCGCCGGAGGGGTGGCGGTGCTGGTGCACCTCATCTTCCGCCTTTCCTGGCAGGAGTGTCTCCTGATTGGCGGCGTCATCTCCTCCACCGATGCCGCCTCCGTTTTCAACATCCTCCGCTCCCGGAAGCTGGCTCTTAAATACCACACCGACTCCCTGCTGGAGATGGAGTCCGGCTCCAACGACCCCATGTCCTTCATGCTCACCACCCTGGCCATCGCCCTGCTGGCAGGCCAGTCTGTTTCCGTGCCCGGGCTGCTGGCCCGGCAGCTGCTCATCGGGGGCTTTCTGGGCATCGCCATGGGCTGGATTGGGGTGAAGCTGCTCCACTGTCAGCTGCTGCCCTCCCAGGAGAGCCACACCATCTTTTTGCTGGCAATCATGCTCCTGTCCTACGCCCTTCCCACCCAGCTCTCCGGCAACGGGTATCTGAGCGTTTATCTCTGCGGCATCTACATCGGCAACAGCCACCTGCCCCAGAAAAAGTTTCTGGTCCACTTCTTTGATGTGCTGACCCAGGTGTCTCAGGTGCTGATTTTCTTCCTGCTGGGGCTGCTGGTAACTCCCGTGCAGCTTCCTTCGGTGATTCTTCCTGCCCTTTTGATTATGGTGCTTCTGACCCTTGTGGTGCGGCCCCTGGTCTGCACCGCCATTCTGGCGCCCTTCCGGGCGGGGCTTTCCCAGATTGCCCTTACCTCCTGGGCAGGGCTTCGGGGAGCTGCCTCCATCGTGTTTGCCATCTCGGCGGTTCTCAGCGGCATTCCCACCACCTTTAATCTGTATAATCTGGTATTTTGTATCGTGCTGCTGTCCATCTCCATTCAGGGAACCATGCTTCCCCTTCTTGCCAGGAAGCTGGGAATGCTGGACCCCACCGCCGATGTGGGGCGCACCTTCAACGACTACCAGGAGGACAGCGACATCCACTTCATCCGGCTGCGGGTGGCGCCGGGGCACAGCTGGCAGGGGCAGACCCTGTCCCAGCTCCGGCTCCCGGGAGACCTTCTGGTGGCGGTGATTCTCCGTCAGGGTCAGCTGCTGACCCCCACCGGGGCTACGGTGCTGGAAGCCGGGGATGTGCTGGTGCTGGCTGCCCGGAGCTTTCAGGACCAGAAGCAGCTGGTGTTCCAGGAGGTTCCGGTGGAAAAGCACCACAAATTTGCCGGGCTTCCCCTGTCCCGGATTCCCCAGGCTCACACCCAGCGGATTATCCTCATCAAGCGGGGGATTGGCACCCTCATCCCCACGGGAAGCACCGTGGTTCAGCCCGGAGATATTCTGGTAACCACCCAGCTTCAGGCCGAGAATGCCGAAAGTTAATTTTCCTGCCCTGCCGGGATTTCCGGTAGGGCTTTTCTCTTTACATTTTGGGATTTCTGTGGTAGATTAAACGATAAGGTAATCCAAATAAAAGGAGGTTTTTCCTTTGCAAATCTTGAAAGAATTTTCCCTTTCCCAAATGCGGTTGCAGTATCTGCTGGAGGAGGACACCCGGCAGGTGGGGCTGCGGATGGCGCCGGTAGGATGCGAGGCTGTGGCTTTGGACAAAAAGCGGCAGCAGGTGGTATCTTTGGTGCAGGCACACATCGCCGGGGACATCCGCCCCACCGCCTATGCCGGAGGCAGAAGTCTGGGGTTAAGCGGCACCAGCAAGGCTTTGCAGTTTGATTCCCTCCGGGAATATGACACAGGAAAAGGAAAAATCTGGGAAACCCGGCTGGTACACCCGGAGCATGGGGAGTGTTTCCATCGGCTCCGGTGGACAGGCGGAGATTATGTATACTGCTCCACGGAGTTTCGGAACACCTCCTCCCGGCCGGTGCCCCTGGAAGCCCTGTCCTCCTTCTGCCTTATGGGCATCACCCCATTGGAAGGCGGCAGCGCACCGGGGCAGCTGTGGCTTTATCGGCTTCTCTCCGCCTGGAGCATGGAGGGCAGGCTTCAATCCGACTCCCTGGAGCACCTGAACTTAGAGCCCTCCTGGGCCTGGTTTGGGCTGCGGAATGTGCGGTTCGGGCAGGCCGGTTCCATGCCCTGCAACGGCTATTTCCCCTGGGCCTTTTTGCAGGACACACAGAACCGGGTGTTCTGGGGCTGTCAGCTGTATAACACCGGCTCCTGGCAGATAGAAGTCTCCCGGTTCGATGACGGGGTATGTCTGTCCGGCGGGCTGGCAGACTACGAGCTGGGCCATTGGCGGAAGGAGCTTCTCCCGGGGGAGGCTTTCCAGACCCCGGAGGCGGTGCTCACCGTCACCCGGGGGGATACCGTTTTGGAAGCCGCTCAGGTGCTGACCGCCGCCATGGAGGAAGCGCCCCGGCGGGAAAAGGGGCTGCCCATCTTGTATAATGAATACTGCGCCACCTGGGGAAGCCCCTCGGAGGAAAAGGTGGCTGCCATGGTGGAAGCCCTCCGGGGCAAGCCCATCTCCTACTTTGTCATTGACGCCGGGTGGTACAAGCCGGAGGACAAGGCCTGGGACAACGTCCTGGGGGACTGGGTTCCCTCCAAGGCCCTGTTCCCCCAGGGTCTGGCGCACACTGCCCAAGTCATCCGGGAGGCGGGAATGGTGCCGGGAATCTGGTTTGAGCCGGAGAATGTGGGCTTTGATTCCCAGTCCTTCCACGACACGGCCCATTTACTCCACCGGGACGGCGTACCCATCACCACCTTCACCCGGCGGTTCTGGGACTTCCGGCAGGACTGGGTGCAAAACCATCTGAAAGAGAGAATCATCGATTTTCTGGACAAAAACGGCTTTGGCTATGTGAAGCTGGACTACAACGACACCATCGGTCTGGGCTGCGACGGCGCCGAAAGTCTGGGAGAGGGACTGCGGCAGCATATGGAAGGGGTCACCGATTTCCTCCAAGCCCTGCGGAAGCAGCTTCCCCAGCTGATTGTGGAAAACTGCGCTTCCGGTGGCCATCGTCTGGCTCCCGGCTGGCTCACCGCCACGGAGATGTCCTCCTTCTCTGACGCCCACGAGTGTGTAGCCATTCCCATTATCGCCGCCAATCTTCACTGTTGCCTCCTTCCCCGTCAGAGCCAGATCTGGGCGGTGCTGCGGCAAGGCGACACCCCCTATCGGCTGGTTTACTCCCTGGCCGCCACCTTCCTGGGACGGATGTGCCTGTCCGGGGATGTGACGGAGCTTTCTCCGGAGCAGTGGCTTTTGGTGGACGAGGCCATGGACTTTTACCGGGAGGTGGCTCCCATCATCCACCAGGGCCGCTCGGAGCGGTTCGGGGCGGAAATGGTCAGCTACAACCAGCCTCAGGGCTGGCAGTGCGTCCTGCGCACCGGCGCTTCCGGGGAACTGCTGGGGGTGTTCCACCAGTTCGGAGGGGAACCTGCCCCGGTTTCCATCCCCCTGCCGGAAGGACAGTATCAAATCCGCCGGATTTATGCCGTGGACCCGGAACAGGTAAGCCTCTCCGGAAATCAGCTGATTTTCAAGCCCGACACAGCTTTTTCCGCTATGGCCGTACATCTTGCCAAAGCATAAACGAAAATGCACGCCCTGGTGAGCCCCAGGAAAACCAGGCTCAGAATTCCAGGCCCTGCAAAATTTCCATCACCTCCCGGGTGTCTCCTGTGAGAATCACCCGGGGGGCTTTTTGTACGCCGTCAAAGGTGAAGCGGAGGTTGGTGTAAGACCCCTGGGTGATTTTTTCGCAAAAGTACCGGGATACCCCCTCCCGGTCCCGCCCCGGCAGATCCAGAATCAGGCAGATTTCCGATTTCTCCCCATGGGGTGTGGCCAGAAAATCGTACACCGCTCCGTGGTTCTTTGCCAGAATGCTGGGTCGGACGGCAGGGTGCCGGATAAACTCCTCCACCTGCTCCGGGGTGAACCGCCAGCTCCCTTCTGTCTTTTCTCCTTCCAGAATACCGGACGCCAGGTAATTCCTTATGGTACGGTCGGAAAGGCCGGTACACTCCGCCAGCTGGCGGACAGAATAATCGTCATGCATAAACATACGCCTCCTTGTACTGCCCCCAGCCGGGGGCTTCTGGCTCTATCATACCCTGGGGCCGGGGAAAATGCAATTTGAAAATCGGTGACTTTTTCCTATCCCCCGGGTTTTGCGCCCTTCTACACAAATCCGGTTTCCATTTTTCCATTCCCTTCGTGCAGGGCTACAATTCTGAATTTTTTCTTGTATTTCCCCCTTGATTATTGCATAAATTTTCATATAATTGTGAATACAGATTCGCCTCATCAGAAAGGAGTGGCAGGTTATGAAGCGGAAAAAGTACCGACGATCCCCTAAGAATAGGGATTTACATAGGTTTCTGGCAAGCATTGCCACCATTTTGAGAGGAGCGTTATTATGCATCATCACGGATTTTGGAAAACCATGGTCAAGCCCCTGTGTGCTTTGGGGCTGACCCTTTCTCTGGGCCTGGGCATGGCAGCCTGTACCCAGACCCAACCCACGGAGACCACCACCCAGCCCACGGAGACCTCCCAGCCGGAGGCCCAGCAGTCCGGCTTCTCCGTCACCGTCACCGTACCCCAGGATTTTGAAGGAGAGCTGAACGGCCGGTGCCTTATCGCTTTCGCCGAGGATACCAGCGAAGCCCAGCCCTATGAGCAGATTGACCTTTACGGTGTGCCGGTGTTCGGCAAGACGGTGTACGGCCTCACCGCCGGGGACACCATCACCTTCACCCCCCAGGATTCCGAGATCATCGGATTCCCCTTCACCCTGTCGGAACTGCCTGCCCAGGACTTCTCCGTCCAGGCCTTTTTCATCACCTACACCCAGTTTACACGGAGCAACGGCTCTGTCATCTGGGGCATAGCGGACCAGGGCGGTGGCGGCGACTTCCATGTAAATCCCGGCAATTATTACAGCGATGTGGTGGAAACCTCTGTGGATGTAACCGCTCAGCAGGAGATTCAACTGAACCTTAACCAAGAGATTCCCATGCCGGAGCTGGAAGAGGGTCAGGTAGCCCAGCAGGGCAACTATGAGGACACGGACATGGTGAAGTATGTGAAAATCAAGAGCCAGCTTCTCACGGACTTCTGGGGACAGGATATTTACATCGGCGCCAACGTGCTGCTGCCCCATGACTACGACCCCAACAAGGAATACCCCACCTTGTACTATCAGGGCCACTTCCCGGGAGGAAATGCCCCTTTGAGCTACGGCACCAACGAGGAATTCACCGCCTGGTGGGACAGCGGGGAGGCTCCCCAGATGGTGGTGGTCACCATCCGGGATGCCAATATGTACTATGACACCTCCTACAGCGTCAACAGCGAAAACCTGGGCCCCTGGGGAGACGCCATCCATCAGGAGCTGATTCCCTATCTGGAAGAAACCTTCCACCTGATTGACGAGAGCTGGGCACGGCTTCTCTCCGGCGGCTCCACCGGCGGCTGGGAGAGCCTGGCACTGCAGGTATTCTACCCGGACTTCTACGGCGGTACCTGGAGCCTCTGCCCCGACTCGGTGAGTTTTGAACACTACCAGGTGGTAAACCTCTATGAGGACGAGAACGCCTACTATCTGGACCAGGGTTGGTTCCAGGTGGCCCGGCCCGGCTCCGTGGCTCTGGACGGAAATGTGAAGTACGCCATGAAGGACGAGAACCTGTACGAAGCTGCCGTGGGGGGCCTCCAGTGCCAGAGCCTGGGGCAATGGGCCATCTGGGAGGCGGTTTACGGCCCCATGGGAGAGGACGGCTACCCGGAGCGGGTATATGACCCCATGACCGGCGTCATCAACAAGGATGTGGTGGCATACTGGGGCGAGCATTACGACCTGACCAAGTATTTGCAGAACAACTGGTCTGAGATTGGTGAGTCCCTGGTGGGTAAGATTCACATCCGGGGCGGCGACATGGACGCTTACTACTTGAATCAGGCTCAGTATGTGCTGGGAGACTGGCTGGAGACCACCACCGAGCCCTACTACGACGGCTACTGCATCACCTTCCCCCGGAAGGGCCACACCGGCAACATCACCAATCAGGAGCTGCTGACGGAGATGGCGGAGCATATGATGAAGTACGGCCCCGAAAATGTTTCTGATATTCTCTTCGGTTAAGATATAAAGCAAGGGGCCTGTTGCAACATTCCCATTTTGCAACAGGCCCTGATTCCCGAAATCCGCCCAGTATTGTTGCCTTGCAGAAGGCTTCGTTTATACCTCCCTCCGGGAGGGAGGTGGCTTGGGGCTTCGCCCCAAGTCGGAGGGAGTCAGCGGGCGTACTGCTCGTTTGACGGACAGAGATGGAACCTCCCCAAAGCCATCCCTTTTCCCATACTGATTGGAGGAAGCCACCAGATAAAATCGGCAAGGGTATCGGCAGTTATGAGCAAGTACCAACCCATAGCAAACTGCCGGCTTATCCCCCGCTGGCTCCCTCAGTCACCTGCGGTGACAGCTCCCTCCCGGAGGGAGCTATAGGGACAGTGCAAAAAAGAGGCCCATTGCAAAATTAGAGTTTTGCAATGGACCTCTGGTTTCTTATTAAAATTCTTTCTTTTGGTAGAAATGGATGGACAATCTCCAGGAAAGGAGGTACAGCACCAGGGTAACGCCAACGGTCACCAAAGCCACCAGGGTGCTGTTCCCCATGGCCAATCCGGACAGAAAATCGGCCTGCCCCAGGGCAACGCCGGCACCGCAAAGGGATGCAATCAGAACGATAAACAGCAGTCTTCCCTTCTCCGGGCCGAATCGGAAAACCAAAGGCAGCAGCAAAACAGGGGCTGCCACGCCCAGGCCCAAGCAAATCGATCCCATTCCCAGAAAGATATCCAAATCAAAGCCGCTCCCCAGTATCTGCCACAGGGCCAAAACCAAGAGGCACAACAGGAGCACCCCGCCACTGAAAATCAGCCCCACCAGATATTTGGCAGATACCAGCTGAGCCCGGGTATAGGGCAGGGTGCCGCTGTACTGCTCCCACTTAAAGTGCACATCGTAGGAAAGCAAGGACACAGGAAGCATTCCAAATATCATAATCGGATAAAACATAAAGAACAAATTGCCTTCCCCAAAAATCATCAGGAAAAGAAATACAGGCACCATCACCCAAGCCGCCCGGAAGTATTTGGCTGTCATATAAATATCCTTTTGCAGCAGTCCTTTCATATCATCCACGCTCCTTTACCAGGAAGATAAACAGTTCTTCCACATTCACAGGGCTTACGTTCCAACCGGCAGGCACCAGATCCCGGCGGACCAGGGCCTGGACCCCATAGGGGGATTCCTTCTTTCCCAGCACCGTTCCCGGCTCCAAATCCGCCAGCTGCTCCCGGGTGCAGGAAAGCAGGCCATAGGTTTCCAGCAGCCGGTCCTTTTCCTCACACAAAAGAAGCTGCCCCTGGTGCAAAATGGCGATGTAGTCGCAGATTTTCTCCAAATCGCTGACAATGTGGGAGGAAATCAGGACGCTGTGGGACTCCTTCCGGGTAAAGTCTGTGAGGATGTCCAGAATCTCCTCCCGCACCACCGGGTCCAGGCCGGCAGTAGCCTCGTCCAGAATCAGGAGCTTGGGGTGGTGGGAAAGGGCCACCGCCAGCCCCAGCTTCATTTTCATGCCCCGGGACAGTTCCTTGAAGGGCTTTTTCTCCGGGAGTGAAAATCTGCGGAGGTACTCCCGGTAAAGGCCATCTTCCCAGCGGGCAAAGGTGCCGGCCATGATTTTCCCCACCTGCAAGGGGGTAAGGCACTCGGGGATGCCCACCTCGTCCAGCACCACCCCAATATCCTGCTTCAAGTTCCGCAGATTCTTCTGGTTGTCCTGCCCCAGGATGGTGACGGTACCTTCGTCCTTTCGGATCATGTCCAGAATCAGCTTGATGGTGGTGCTCTTTCCGGCACCGTTTTCTCCAATCAGCCCCAGAATACACCCGGAGGGCAGGGTCAGGTTCAGGTTCCGGAGGCAAAACGCCCCATAATCTTTGGTCAGTCCTCGAATTTCTAATGCGTTCATGGTCATTCCTCCATCATCAGGCGGAACATCTCCGCCAACTCGGCTTTGCTCAGGTTACAGGCGGCACCCAGGGTGAGAATTTCCCCCATAAGAGCCTCGATTTTCTTTAGGTGTTCCTCCCGGAGCAGCTCTACGTTTTTCGCCGCCACAAAGCAACCCTTCCCGGGAACGGTATACACGAAGCCCTCCCGCTCCAGCTCGTCATAGGCCCGCTTGGTGGTGATGACGCTGATGCGCAGGTCCTTGGCAAGGCTGCGAATGGACGGGAGCATTTCGTTTTCCCGCAACTCTCCCGAGAGAATTCGGTTTTTCAGCTGGGTAAAAATCTGGTCGTAAATGGGTGCGCCGCTTTTGTTGTCAATAAAGAGATTCACCCCATCCCCTCCTTGTTTTACTGTGTATAAACAGTATACACAGTAAACACAGTTTTGTCAAGTCCTTTTTTCGCCCTTGACAATGGACGCAAGGGTATTTTATACTGATACCATTCCATTTTCCAAAGGAGGATGCCCCATGAATGCCCAAATTGACATCAGCGCCGTCACGCTGAAAACAAAGCGGCTGACTCTCCGGCCCTGGGGGGAGGGGGATTTGCAGGACCTGTACGCCTATGCCCGGGTAGAGGGTGTGGGGCAGATGGCAGGCTGGACCCCCCACAAGGATTTGGAGGAGTCCCGCCGGATTCTGAAACTTTTTATAGAGGGAAAGCGCACCTTTGCCCTGGAATATGAGGGAACCGTCATCGGCTCTCTGGGCATTGAGGAATACCAGGAGGAACACTACCCCGAACTGGCGGAACTTTCCGGCCGGGAAATCGGGTATGTCCTGTCCAAGGCCTATTGGGGTCAGGGCTTGATGCCGGAGGCGGTACAGGCGGTGATGGATTACCTGTTTCGGACTGTGAAGCTGGACTTTCTTCTGGTAGGTTACTTCGACTGGAACCGGCAGTCTGCCCGGGTCATCGAAAAATGCGGCTTCCGGTATATCAAGACTGTCCCCTACGAAACCCGGTATGGCACCGTGGAAAATTCTGTGGAGAGTATTTTGTACCGCTCTGATTTTTTGGAAAAGGGCAAGGTATAGAAAAACACCCCCGGCACGGTTGTGCCGGGGGGCGCTGCGTCATGGAAGCCAGTGAATAGTGAAGAGTGAATAGGGAATAAGTAAAAATCCCGAATGCAAATGCATTCGGGATTTTTGGCGGAGTGAGAGGGATTTGAACCCTCGCGCGGCTTTTGACCGCCTACTCCCTTAGCAGGGGAGCCCCTTCGGCCTCTTGGGTATCACTCCGAATAAAAAGACAATATTTTCATGCCTGAGTATTCTACCATATACCACCCGGTTTGTCAAGCATTCCAAAAACAATTCTTCCTTCCGATTGTAAACCATTTAGAATTTAGTGGTTTACAATCAGGAAAAGATATGCTATACTCCTTACAGAAAAAGGAAAAGGAGCATCTTGAATGGAAAAGTCCCTGAAAATCCGTAAGCTTACCTATGTGGCCCTTTTTGCCGTTGTCATGGCAATCTGCGCCCAGATTATGATTCCCGGGCCGGTGCCCTTCACCATGCAGACCTTCGGTGTGTTCATCGCCGTGGGGGTGCTGGGAGGACAGCTGGGCTCTGCCGCTGTGTTTTTGTACCTGATTATGGGCGCCGTGGGGCTGCCGGTGTTTGCCGGGATGAAGGGCGGACTGGGAGCGCTGGTAGGCGTCACCGGCGGCTACATTTTCGGCTTCCTGGCCTCGGCTCTTGTGATGTGGGGCATGGAGAAGCTCCTGGGGCGGAAGCCCTGGGCGTTGTCCATCTCCATGGTGGCAGGGTTACTTGCCTGCTATGCCCTGGGTACCGGCTGGTTTCTCCTGGTCTACACCCGGAACACGGGAGCCATCGGCCTGTGGGCGGTGCTTCTCAAGTGCGTCATCCCCTACATCATCCCGGATCTTATCAAGGTGGCTTTGGCCCTGGCCCTGTGCAGCCGGCTTTCCGCCGCTTTGAAGCTCCATAAGGGGGTTCCCCATGACCCTTCGTGAGAAAATTCTGGCCCTGTTTGAAAGCAGCAAAGGGCAGTATTTTTCCGGAGAGGAGATTGGAAAGGCCCTGAATGTCTCCCGGGCTGGGGTGTGGAAAGCTGTGAAAGCTTTGCAGCAGGAGGGCTATCCCATTGACGCCGTTCCCAACAAGGGCTACTGTCTGTCCCGGGATACGGACATTCTCTCCTGCCAGGGGGTGCAGAAGTATCTGCGGCACGATGTTCTTCGGGTGCAGGTGCAGGACAAGGTGAACTCCACCAATCAGGCGGTGAAGGCTCTTGCCCAGGAAAAAGCGCCGGAGGGAACGGCGGTGATTGCCAACTGCCAGGAGGCAGGAAAGGGCCGGTACGGACGCTCCTTTTACTCCCCCCACGGCTCCGGGATTTATCTCAGCCTGCTGCTGCGGCCCCGGGACTGGTCCCCGGAATCCTCTCTGGGGCTTACCACCATGGCAGCGGTGGCTGTCTGCCGGGCCATAGAGGCAGTATCCGGGGAGCATCCCCAGGTGAAGTGGGTGAATGACATTTACCTCCACGGGAAAAAGGTCTGCGGGATTCTCACAGAAGGGGCCTTTTCCATGGAAAACGGTATGCTGGAATACGGCATTGTGGGCATTGGGGTAAATGTCTACGCCCCGGCGGAGGGCTTCCCTCCGGAGCTGGAAAGCATTGCCGGGCCGGTATTTTCAGAGACTTTCCCCGACGGAAAGAACCGTCTGGCTGCGGAGATTCTCAATCAGCTGATGGACTGCTATCAAAACCCCGACCCTTTGGGGCATTTGCAGCCCTACCGGGACTACAGTCTGGTACTGGGAAAGGCGGTGGAGGTCATCTCCTCCACCGGGCGGGAACCCGCCACCGCCCTGGCCATCGACGAACATTTCCGGCTGGTGGTGCGGTACTCTGACGGCCGGGAGGCTGCCCTGTCCCAGGGGGAAGTAAGTGTGCTCCCTGCAAAAGAATAGAAAAATGCTCTCAGGGGTTTTTCCTCTGAGAGCATTTGCATTTTTCCCATAACGGTGCTATGATAAGGAAAATTCTACTCAACAGGAGTGTTTGCTATGAAAACCGTTCCTCAGCGTTTGGCCGACCTTCGGGCGGCTATGGAAAAATCCGGCTGCCATGCCTATCTCATGCCCAGCTCCGACCCCCACGCCAGCGAATACGCCCCGGCTCACTACACCGCCTGGGAGTATTTCTCCGGCTTCTCCTGCGAAAACGCCAATTTGGTGGTGACGCAGCAGGAGGCCGCTCTGTGGGTGGACGGGCGGTTCTTTGGGGCTGCGGACGCAGCTCTTGCCGGCACCGGGGTGGCCTCCATGCACATGGGGGTCAAGGGCGTGCCCACTCTGGAAGAATATCTGGCGGATAAATTGCAGCCCGGTCAGGTGCTGGGCTACACGGCAGAGGTCATGCCTCTGAGCCAGCTGCGGCGGTTGGAGGCGCTTTCCCAGAAGGTCGGGTTCGTCCTCTCTCCCCTGCCTCTGGTGGATGAGGCCTGGACGGAGGACAGACCTTCCCTGCCTGCCACCTCTGTGTGGCTCCTGGACACCCGGTACGCTGGGCTCTCCCCGGCAGAAAAGCTGACAAAACTCCGGGAAGCCTTGGTTCAGGAGGAGGCTACTGCCATGGTGGTCACCCGGCTGGACAGCGTTGCCTGGCTTCTGAACCTCCGGGCCGGGGACATTGACCACACCCCCTACGCCCTGGCATTTTGCTATGTGGACATGGACAAGGCGGTGCTCTTCACCGATGGGAGCCGGGTTCCGGCAGAAGCGAAGGACGCCCTTGCCCAGGCTGGGGTTTCCCTGGAAGATTACCAGGCTCTGCCTGGCTACATTGCCGGGATTTCCCAGCCCCGTACGGTGCTGTTTGACCCGGCCAGTCTCAACGCCGCCCTTTACAATGCCCTCCGGGAGAATCCCGCCTGCACCCTTTTGGAAAAGTCCGATCCCATCAGCATGATGAAGGCGGTAAAGGACGAGACGGAAATTGCCGCCACCCGGCAGGCACACCTTTCTGACGGTGCCGCCATGGTGCGCTTCCAGATGGAGCTGGAAAAGCGGCTCTCTGCCGGAGAAGCCCTCCGGGAGACGGATGTGGATGAAATCCTCCTTCGATATCGGAGCCAGGGAGAGGGCTTCCTCTTCCCCAGCTTCCCCACCATTGCCGCCTGGGGCCCCAACGCTGCCATGATGCACTATGCTCCCAAGGCAGGCTCTGACGCCCAGATTGGCACCGACGGCTTTTTGCTGGTGGACTGCGGCGGCACCTACTACCAGGGCACCACGGACATCACCCGCACCTATGCCCTTGGGGAGATTTCCGAAGCCCACAAGCTGGCCTACACCCGGGTGCTCCGGTGCCACATTGATGTGGCTATGGCAGTGTGGAGAGCCGGGGCTACCGGCGGGGAGCTGGATATGCTGGCCCGGCAGCCTATGTGGCGGCACCAGCTTGACTACCGCTGCGGCACTGGTCACAGCGTCTCCCATGTGGGGGCTGTCCACGAAGGACCTCACAGCCTCCGTCCCCACAACAACGTGGCCTTCCAGCCGGGAATGATTATCACCGACGAGCCGGGTATCTATGAGGAAGGAGAAGTGGGTATCCGGATTGAAAACGAGCTGGTTTGTGTGGAGGCAGGAGAAAGCGAGTACGGCCGGTTCCTGAAATTCGAGCCCATCACCTTCTGCCCCATCGATGTAAGCTGCGTGCTGCCGGAGGAGCTGACGAAGGAAGAACGGCAGTGGCTGAATGACTACCACGCCCAGGTGGTAGAGAAGCTCTCCCCCCTGCTGAGCACCGAAGAAATCGCCTGGCTCACCAAAAAGTGCGCACCCATTTGATAACGATTCCCCCAGGATTGGAAGTCGAGAAAAACCCTTCATGCTGTGCATGGTATTTGTTCGGTACCTGCGCTGCTAAAAAACCTATACAGAAGAGAAAATGCAAATTTGGGATGGAGGTTTTGGAGAGTGAAGAAGTATAAGGTACTGATATTGTGCGTATGCATTCTGGCTATTGTGACAGGCATAGCCTGGGCTTCCTGGAACAGAATCCAGACAGAGCGAACACAAAAGGAATATATTTCCCTACTTGAAGATGCCAGGGCACATTTCGCAGATTTCCGGGAAAACCACGAGACCAGCAGCTTTGACCAGGGCGTGCGCAGTTTCACAGAAGCAACCAAAATGCTTTATGCGGATGGAGAGCAGTGGGATAACTATACGGAAAGCTCAACCATGATGTCAGTAGCAAGCATTATGGAGGGTGCCCCTGCCCTTATTGAAACAAATCTGGACTATTTACTTCTGGCTTTCGACAATATCCTGAAATACCCATTAGACAGTGTGGGTTATCATGAACTGCTGAATTTTCTCAATCGTTGCAACCATACAGAGTGACAACCTGTTTTGTGACCTATAACCTTGCATAATCTGACAGGGCAATGGGAAGCATTCGACAATTATCAAACAAAAAATTGCCATCGGCAGCTTTATCTGGCCGGTGGCAATTTTTCATAGCTATTTGCTTATATATCAGTTATTTTCCGAACTTTTCCTTGACGGTTTTGAGCATCTGCCGGATGGGCAGGTGGTAGGGGCAGCGGGGTTCGCAGGCGCCGCATTGGATACAGGCGGAGGCGGTTTGGGGCAGGGCCTCGTAGCGGCCTCTTGCCCAGTCCTCCAGGCCGTAGCGGCTTAAGTACCCTTCCATCAGGAACATGGAGGGGATGGGAATGCCTACGGTGCAGGGGGCGCAGTAGTTGCACCGGCGGCAGAACTGGGAGCCCAGGGTTTTCCGGATTTCCTCCACCTTGGCTTCCTCTGCCTCTGTCCAGGGGCTTTTATCCTCCGCAGCCGCCAGATTCTCCTGGAGCTCAGAAAGCTCTGCCATGCCGGGAATCACGATGGTGACGGCGGGGTTTTTCCCCACGAACCGCAGGGCAAGGCGGGCGTCCTCGATGGCACCCCCTGCCAGAGGCTTCATGGCGATAAAGCCGATGTTCTTCTGGGCACAGGCGGCAATCTCAGACTCTGCCTGAGTTTCCACGAAATTGTAGGGGAACATGATGGTCTCCACCCAGTCCATGTCCAGTGCCTTCTGGAACAGCTCCAGAGAGTGCAGGGTAATGCCGATATGTCCGATCTTACCGGCAGCCTTGGCCTCCTGCAAAGCCTCCAGGGCACCGCCGGGAGAGAGAATCTGCTCCAGTCCCTTGGCGTCCGGGTTATGGAGCTGGTAGAGGTCAATATAATCCGTGCGGAAATTTTTCAGGCTGATGTCCACATCTCTTGCCATGGTTTCTTTATCCTTGGCGCCGCTTTTGGTGGCCAGAACGAACCTGTCCCGAATCCCCTCCAGGCCGTAGCCCAGGTATTCCTCGCTGACGGAGTAGGCTCTGGCGCTGTCGATGTAGTTGATTCCTGCCGCCGCCATGGCCTGCAGAAGCTTTTTGGTACCCTCCCGGTGGGTACGCTGCACCGGGATGCCGCCCAAGCCCATCCGGGACACTTTCAGGCCGGTTTTTCCTAAAACGGTATATTCCATCCTTCATTCTCCTTACTTTTCCGTGTTTTTCTGGTAAATGAGCATAAGCCCTTTCAGCAGCAGGTCATCGTCCAGAATCACGGAGTTTCTGCACAGGGGCACCACTTGCCCGGCAAGGCCGCCGGTGGCAATCACGGTGCAATTTTCTCCCATTTCTGCCTGAATCCGGTCGATGAGGCCGTCAATCATGGAAGCGCTGCCGTACATCAGGCCGCTTTTGATACACTCCACCGTGTTGGTGCCGATGATGCTCTTAGGGGGATCAAAGGACACCCGGGGCAGCTGGGAGGTGCGGCTCACCAGAGCCTCGGCGGACACCGCCATGCCGGTGGTGATGAGGCCCCCCAGGTAGTTGTGGTTTTTATCAATGACGGAAAAGGTGGTGGCGGTGCCCATGTCAATGATAATCATAGGCGCCGGGTACTCCTGACAGCCGGCCACGGCATCCACCACCAAATCGCTTCCCAGCTGGGCAGGGTTGTCAATCCGGATTTTGAGCCCGGTTTTGATTCCCGGCCCCACCACCAGGGGCTTTACCTTGCAGAACTTTTCGATTGCCCGCTTGAAGGTGTTGGTGACGGAGGGCACCACCGAGGACACGATAGCTCCCCGGATGTCCTGGGGGTTCATATGGTGCATTTCCAAAGCGGTTTTGATGGTCACCGCATACTCCAAATCCGTTGCGGTGTGCTTGGTGGACACCCGCTCCCGGAAGAGGATTTTGGAATCCTGGAAGCAGCCCATCACAATGTTGGTATTTCCGATGTCAATGGCCAGAATCATATGTTTTCTCCTACTTGGTTTTCAGAATATTTGCCTTCATTACCGCAAGGCAGATGGCGCCGGAAAGGAGGGCAGCCAACAAAGCTTCGATGGTGCCGTTTGTACCTACTACTCCCAGAATCACTCCCAGCACCGCTTCATAGGCGATGCCCCGGGCAGCGGCATAGGCAGAGCCAAAGAACAGGTAAATCATGCCCATCACCAAAATGGTATTGGTCATGGAGCCCGCCACCCCGGCAAAGAGCAGCGACAGCTTTCCGGGGCCTTCCTTTTTATCCAGCTTCTGCAAGCCCCGGTATACATAATAAGGCACCACGCCGGTAAGAATCCGGGGCAGGAAGCACACCACCAGAGCCAGAGGGCTTCCCCCCAGTCCCTCCCCCATGGAAATAAAGGGAGAGAAGCAGAAAGCGGTTAGCCCTGGCTGGGTGGTGTTGTTAATCAGGCTGGTCAGGCCGAATACAAAGCCTAAAAATCCCCCTGCCTTTGGCCCCAGCAAAATCGAGCCCACAATCACAGGGATGTGGATGGTGGTGGCCTGCACTGCCAGCACGGGGATTTTGATGTAGCCAATGTAGGGGATGAAGGACAGCATGACGATGAGCGCCGTGAGCAGTGCCAGCTGTACCATGGACAGGGTTTTTCCTTGTTTCATAATGTTACCTCCATGTTATCATTCCTCTTTCGAGGGTATCATACACAAAGCGTTAGCTCCCACTTTTCCCCTGTCAGATTTCCGGGGAGGAATACCTGCAGGTGGGGAAAGCAAAAAGCCTTCGCTTTTCGGACGGGTTCATTATACCACACTTTCCCAAAATTGCTATAGCTTTCAAAATTTTTCTGTGGTATAATCCTTTCAGAAATCTCAAAAAATCAAGGGAGGATTCCCCTATGTTATCGGGAAAAACCGTTGTTTTGGCTGTATCCGGCAGCATCGCCGCCTATAAAATCCCCAATCTTGCCCGGATGCTGAAAAAGCTTCACTGCCATGTGCAGGTGCTCATGACCAAAAACGCCACCAATTTCATTAACCCCATCACCTTTGAAACCCTCACCGGCACCAAGTGCCTCATTGACACCTTTGACCGGAACTTTCAATACAGCGTGGAGCACGTTGCCCTTGCCAAGCAGGCGGATCTGGTGGTAGTGGCTCCCGCCTCTGCCAATGTCATCGGCAAGCTCTCCTGGGGCATTGCGGACGATATGCTCACCACCACCATCATGGCCTGCCCCTGCAAAAAGCTTGTAAGCCCCGCCATGAACCACAATATGTACCACAACCCCATTGTGCAGGACAATCTGAAACGGCTGGCTTCCTTCGGCTATGAGATTATCGCCCCGGATCACGGGATGCTGGCCAACGGGGACTCGGGAGACGGACGGATGCCGGAGGAATGGGTGCTTTTGGAGTACATTCTCCGGGAGCTGGCCTTCCCCAAGGATATGGCAGGGAAAAAGGTGCTGGTCACCGCCGGCGCCACCCGGGAGCCCATTGACCCGGTGCGGTTCATCACCAACCACTCCTCCGGGAAAATGGGCTGCGCCCTGGCAAAGGTGGCCATGCTCCGGGGTGCAGAGGTGACGCTGGTTCACGGCGCCATGGAGGTCAAGGCACCTCTCTTTGTGAAGTGCCGCCCGGTGGTCACTGCCCAAGATATGTTCCAGGCGGTGGAGGAACTGGCCCCCCAGCAGGACATGGTGATTATGGCGGCGGCGGTTGCGGACTACACCCCGGTGACCACCGCCTCCCAAAAGCTCAAAAAGTCTGACGGGGATATGGCCCTCCCCTTAAAACGCACTCAGGATATCCTCGCCTGGCTGGGAAATCACCGCCAGCCCCATCAGGTGCTTTGCGGCTTCTCCATGGAGACGGAGAACCTGCTGGAAAACTCCCGGGACAAGCTACAAAAGAAGGGCTGCCAGATGATTTGCGCCAACTCCATTGCCCAGAAGGGGGCAGGCTTCGGCACCGACACCAATATTCTCACCCTCATCACCCCGGAAAAGACCGAGGCGCTTCCCATCATGACCAAGGAGCAGGCAGCCGGGGAAATTCTCACCCGGCTGATGCAGCTGTAAGTCAGGAAAAGTTTACAATTTACACGCCCCCGAAAAATAGGGAAATCTCCCGGTTTTTCGGGGGTTTCCCCTATTTATCCCTGGAAAGGAGAGGGCATTCTCCCGGCAGTAGGTTGCAAAAGCTGCCGCTTCGTGGTATGATAGGCTTATACAAGCAGGAGGTGTTGTGATGGCACTATCGGCAAAATATGTTCGCAGCCGGCTGACCATGCTCCGGTCTGTGACGAAGAATTTTTCCCTGGAATCCTCCCGGAAGGGGCAGCGGATGCTGGGGGAATTGATGGAATTCAAACACCGGAAAATGGTGATTATCAAAGACCACCCCTTTGAAAAGTTCCCGGCCGCCTGGGTGATTCCCAAGGATGAGCGGCGGCAGGGGGTTATTTTGTATCTTCACGGCGGCGGATACGCCTGCGGCGACCTGGAATACGCCAAGGGCTATGGCGCAACCCTGGCGGTACGGTGCGGCGTCCGGGTGTTCTGCCCTGCCTACCGGCTGGCCCCGGAATCCCCCTTCCCGGCGGCTTTGGAGGACGCTTTGGAGAGCTATCAGTATCTGCTGAAAAAGGGCTATGACCCCAAGCAGATTGCCCTGTGCGGAGAGAGCGCCGGCGGCGGCTTAATTTACGCCCTGTGTCTCAAGCTGAAAGAAGATAACCTGCCCCTTCCCGGAGGGCTCATTGCCATGTCTCCCTGGACGGATTTGACCTCTTCCGGAGAATCCTACGAAACCAACCGGGATGTGGACCCCAATATGACCCGGGAGCACCTGCAATTTTACACCCGGTGCTACACCACCGACCCCAAAAATCCCCTGGCCTCCCCCATCTTCGGCAATCTGGAAGGGCTGCCCCCCTCCCTCATCTTTGTGGGCGGGGATGAGATTATGCTCAGCGATGCGGCGGATATGCACAAAAACCTTCTGGAAGCCGGGTGCAAAAGCAAATTGGTGGTGGCCCCGGAGCGGTGGCATGCCTATGTGCTCTACGAGCTGGCGGAAAACCAGGAGGACTACACCGCCATCAACCACTTCCTCACCCAGCATATCAGCGAGGAGAACAAGCTGCGGTGGATGCCTCTGGACAACGCCGCCAAAATCTATCCGGCGGCCCGGAGCCACAACTGGACCAACGCCTTCCGCCTCTCCGCCACCTTGAAAGAGGAGGTGGACACCAAGGTTTTGCAGTCGGCGCTGGATGTGACCATCCGCCGGTTCCCCTCTCTGGGCACCCGGCTGCGGAAGGGTCTGTTCTGGTACTATTTGCAGCAGGTGTCCCACGCCCCGGCCATCCGGCAGGAGATGAGCTATCCCCTCACCCGGATGACCCGGAGGGATTTGCGGGACTGCGCTCTCCGGGTGATTGTGTACCACAACCGGATTGCGGTGGAGTTTTTCCACTCCCTCACCGACGGCAACGGCGGCGTGATCTTCCTCAAGGCCCTGCTGGCGGAGTATTTGCAGCAGAAGTACCATCTGGTGATTCCGGCAGAACAAGGGGTCGTGGGACGGCTGGAGGAACCCTCCCCGGAGGAGCTGGAGGACAGCTTTCTCAAATACGCCGGGCCGGTATGTGCCAGCCGCCGGGAGAACAACGCCTGGCACTTAAAAGGCACCCCGGAGCCGGACGGTTTCCTCAATGTCACCTGCTTCCAGCTGCCGGTGGCTCAGGTGCTGGAGCAGGCCCATCACTACTGCGTCAGTATGACCACCTTTTTAAGCGCTGCCCTGATGCAGGCCATTTTGAACCTCCAGGCCCAGCAGATTCCCAACCGCCGGTACCGGAAGTATGTCAGGCTTCTCATCCCTGTGAATCTGCGGCGGCTGTTCCCCAGCAAGTCCATGCGGAACTTCGCCCTTTACACCACCCCGGAGGTAGACCCCAAGCTGGGAGACTACAGCTTTGAGGAATTGTGTCAGATTATCCAGCACCGGATGGCTCTGGATGTGACCCCCAAGCAGATGTCTGCCCGGATTGCCACCAACGTGAAAAGCGAGCGGGTGTTCCTCCTGAAAATCACCCCTTTGTTTATCAAAAACCTGGTGATGAAGGCGGTATTCTTAGCAGTGGGGGAGCGGAAGTCCTGCCTGTGCCTGTCCAATCTGGGGCAGGTGACCCTTCCCAGGGAAATGGAAAGCTATGTGGAGCGGCTGGACTTCATCCTCAGCTCCCAGGCCATGTCCCCCCACAACTGCGGGGTTTTGTCCTACAAGGACACCCTGTATGTGAACTTCACCCGGAACATTGTGGAGCCCAATCTGGAGCGGGAGTTTTTCCTGGTGCTCCGGGAGATGGGCCTTCCGGTGGAAGTGCAAAGCAATCATTCTCCCAAGTAAGGAGTGGATTTTATGTACTGTATTACCTGCGGCGTCAAGCTCTCTGACACGGAAAAGCAATGCCCCCTGTGCGGCACCATTCCCTTCCACCCGGACATTGTGATGCCCGATGCCCTGCCCCTGTTCCCTCAGGAGCGGAACCCCCACACCAAGGTCAGCCCCTGGGGGGTTTTGTGGGTGGTTTCCGGGCTGATGCTTCTGACCATCCTGACGGTGCTGCTGTGCGATTTGCAGCTCTCCGGCGGTGTCACCTGGTCGGGGTATGTGATGGGGGGATTGGGGGTATGTTATGTAACCTTCCTTCTGCCCCTGTGGTTCAAAAAACCCAACCCGGCGGTCTTTGTCCCCTGTGCCTTCCTGGCCATCGGGCTGTATCTATTGTATATTAACCTTGCCACCGGGGGACATTGGTTTTTGTCCTTCGCCTTCCCGGTGGTGGGCTTCTTCGGCGTGCTTCTCACCACCGTCACCACCTTGCTCCGATACATCCGCAAAGGCAGGCTCTACATCTACGGCGGCGGCTTCATCGCCCTGGGAGCCTTTATGCCCCTGATGGAATTTCTCCTGAACCACACCTTCCTGGACGGAAAGCAGCTCCTTTGGGCCTACTTCCCCATGGGTGCCCTGGTTCTCTTCGGCGGCTTCCTCCTGTTCCTTGCCCTCTGCCGCCCCGCCCGGGAGGTTATGACCCGAAAGTTCTTCATCTAAGCGGCCCGGGGTGCCCCCGGTGGCAATTTCGCACGGTAATCTTCTGCAAATCGTTACTGCCCCTCCAGTGCCCGGTAACGTTACCGGGTGGAAATAGAACCAAAGCCCCCCTTGCCAAAGGGGGGTGGTTTGGCGAAGCCAAACCGGGGGGATTCCCCAGGCTGGCAGGTTTCCACATAGGTTTGTACTTTCAAGAAGTACCTCCTGTGAATCCCTCAGTCACGGCTACGCCGTGCCAGCCCCCTTTGGCAAGGGAGCCTTGCGGGCAGTGCCCGCTGACAATTTCGCACGGTAGCTTTCTACGATTCGTCACTTCCCTGACCCGCCCGGTATCGTTCTATGGTGCGATACCGGGCTTTTTCCGGCTTTCAATCGACAGCGTGGGAAATAAACACTCCCAAAACCACAACCCAAAACGGGGGCAGGGACTAAAACCCCGCACCCGAGCCAAAGCGAAGGGTCAATCTTCCGATGGTTCCACCCGGGGGATTCTCAAGGGGGGGATAATTCGAGCGGGAGCGAGTTATCCCCCCCTTGAGCCGGACAACTTTCCTTACTTTCTTGCCGGAGGAAGAAAGGAAGGCCCCGCCGGCAAGCGCCCGGAGTGCCTCCGGTGTCAATTTCGCTCGGTAGCTGATGCAGGTCGTCACTGCCCTGACCCGCCCGGTATCGGCGGCGAGTCTCCGCAGACAATGCGCACGGTAGCCTTCTGCGTATCGTTACTTCCCTGACCCGCCCGGTATCGTTACTGCGGTGGAAGTTGGGGCGTTGATAACCTCTATCAAGTACCACCCCAAAAGCAAACCGGAACTGCACCGCCCGCTGGCTCCCTCAGTCACGGCTACCGCCGTGCCAGCTCCCTCCCGGAGGGAGCTATGGGCTTTTGCGTTTCCACATTGGATTTGTGGGAATTGGAAGTGTCTGCTGTGAATCCCTCAGTCGCCTCCGGCGCCAGCTCCCTTTGGCAAGGGAGCCCCGGCGTACCGCCGGTGTCAATTTCGCACGATGGCTTTCTGCTACTCGTTACTTCCCTGCCCCGCCCGGTATCGGTACTGCGGTGCAGGAAGAGGACAGATACAAAAACCCCGCAGCTTTCTTATCAAGCTGCGGGGTTTTGTTTACTTTTGGGCGGGTTTGCCGGTGTAGAGCTGGTAGTAGCGGCCCTTTTCGGCGATGAGTTGATCGTGGTTGCCCCGCTCGATGATTCTGCCGTTTTCCAGAACCATGATACAGTCGGCGTTCTTGACGGTGGACAGGCGGTGGGCAATGACGAAGGTGGTTCTGCCAGCCATGAGCCGGTCCATGCCCTCCTGCACCAGAGCCTCCGTCCGGGTATCGATGGAGGAGGTGGCCTCGTCCAGAATCAGCACCGGAGGATTGGCTACCGCCGCCCGGGCGATGGCCAGCAGCTGCCGCTGACCCTGGCTCAGGTTGCCGCCGTCGCCGGTGAGCACCGTGTGATAGCCCTCCGGCAGACGCTTCACAAAGCTATGGGCGTTGGCCAGCTTTGCCGCCTGGATACATTCCTCGTCGGTGGCGTCGGGACGGCCGTAGCGGATGTTGTCCAGCACCGTGCCGGTGAACAGGTGGGTATCCTGGAGCACCATGCCCAAAGAGCGGCGCAAATCCGCCTTTTTGATCTTGTTGATGTTGATGCCGTCATAGCGGATTTTGCCGTCGGCAATGTCATAGAAACGGTTAATCAGGTTGGTGATGGTGGTCTTGCCGGCGCCGGTGGAGCCAACGAAGGCAATCTTCTGGCCGGGGGTGGCGTACATCTTGATGTTGTGGAGCACCAGCTTATCCGGTTCATAGCCGAAGTCCACATCGTCGAAGGTCACGTCCCCTTCCAGCTTCTTGTAGATAATCTCGCCGGTTTTGGTCTTATGCTTCCAGGCCCAGACGCCGGTGCGCTGGGGGCACTCCGTGAGATTGCCATCGGCATCCTCCCGGGCGTTTACCAGCTGGGTGGTGCCCTCGTCGGTCTCGGGCTTCTCGTCCATCAGGGCGAAAATCCGCTCTGCACCTGCCACAGCCATAACCACGGAGTTCATCTGCTGGCCAATCTGGCTGATGGGCTGGGTGGAGCTCTTGTTCAGGGCAATGAAGCTGATGAGGGTGCCCAGGGTCAGGCCAAACATACCGTTCAGGGCCAGGATGGCACCGATGATGATACACACCACATAGCTGATGTAGCCCAGGTTGCCGTTTACCGGCATGACGATGTTGGCAAAGGCATTGGCCTTATAGGCAGATTCCCGCAGCTCATCGTTGAGCTTGGTAAACTCCTCCAGATTCTTCTCCTCATGGCAGAACACCTTGACCACCTTCTGGCCTGCCATCATCTCTTCGATGTAGGCGTTCACCTTGCCCAGGCTCTTCTGCTGGACGGAGAAGTACTTCCGGGACTTACTGCCGATGAAGCCCATGGCCCGGGTCATGACCCACACCATGAACACCGTCCAGATGGTCAGGGGGATGTTCATATACAGCATGCTGGCGAAGGTGATGACCACCGTCACCGAGGAGTTAATGAGCTGGGGAATGCTCTGACCCATGAGCTGCCGGAGGGTATCCACGTCGTTGGTGTAGACGGACATGATGTCGCCGTGGGGGTGGGTATCGAAATACTTGATGGGCAGGCTCTGCATATGGTTGAACAGCTCCACCCGGATATTCCGCATGGCACCCTGGCAGATAATCACCACAATCCGGTTATACAGGAAGGAAGCCAGGATACCCACCACATAAAAGGCGATGAGCTTCATGAGGGCTCCTGCCAAAGGCCCAAAGTCCGGGTTGGCTACCCCCACCAGGGGCTCCACATAGTCGTCCACCAGGGTCTGCATGAACAAAATGCCGTTCAGGGTGGCAAGGGCGGAAACCAAAATGCACACCACCGCCAGGAAGGAGGCAAGTTTGTAATCCCGGAGCATATACCCCAGAACCCGCTTCAGAATGGGCCAGGGATTGCCCTGGAATTTTGCGCCGTAACTCTTCTGATGCATGGCTTACGCCTCCTTTCCTTCCGGTACCGCATCCGGGGTAGGGCCGTCGAAGTCGCCGCCGCCCTGGGTCTGTACCTGGTAGATTTCCCGGTAAATGTCGTTGTTCTCCAGCAGGTGCTCGTGGGTGTCGAAGCCCACCACCTTGCCGTCGTCCAGCACCAGAATCCGGTCGGCGGACTCGATGGCGGACACTCTCTGGGCAATGATAATCTTGGTCACGTCGGGAATTTCCTCCCGGAATGCCTTCCGGATCCGGGCGTCGGTAGCCGTATCCACGGCGCTGGTGGAGTCGTCCAGAATCAGCACCTTGGGGTTTTTCAGCAGGGCTCTGGCAATACACAGCCGCTGCTTCTGACCGCCGGACACGTTGGTGCCCCCCTGCTCAATCCAGGTTTCGTAGCCCTTGGGGAAGTTCATCACGAAGTCATGGGCACAGGCCTTCTTACAGGCGTCCATGCACTGCTCCTCCGTGGCTTCCTCGTTGCCCCACCGCAGGTTATCCAGGATGGTGCCGGAGAAGAGCACGTTCTTCTGGAGCACCACAGCCACGCTGTTGCGCAAAAACTCCATATCGTAGTCCCGCACATCCACGCCGCCAACCTTGACGCTGCCCTTATCCACATCGTACAGACGGCTGATGAGGGACACCAGGCTGGACTTGCCGCAGCCAGTGCCGCCGATGATGCCGATGGTCTCGCCGGAGTGGATATGGAGGTTAATGTCCTCCAGCACCTCCTCGCCGCCGGTGTGCCGGTAGGAGAAGTGGACATGGGAGAACTCCACGCTGCCGTCTTTCATCTCGTGGATGGGCTCCTTGGGCTGCTGAATGTCGGGGACCTCGGAAAGCACCTCCGCCGCCCGCTTCATGGCGGCAATGCTCATAGACAGCATGACGAACACCATGGAAAGGATCATCAATGACATGAGCACATTCATGATGTAGTTGAAAAGGCTGGACAGCTGGCCGGAGGTAATCTCACCGAACACCACAGACCGGCCGCCGAACCAGGACAAAGACACCATGCAGCCGTAGATGACCACCATCATAATGGGGCCGTTGAGGGCTACCCGCTTTTCCGCCTTTACAAAGAGCTTGTAAAGGTTATTGGCGGCATTGTAGAACTTTTCCTTCTCGAAATCCTCCCGGACGAAGGCCTTGACCACCCGGATGGCGGAGACATTCTCCTGAATCTCTGCGTTCAGGTCGTCGTACTTTTTGAACACCTGGTTGAAAATCCGGGTCACGGTGGCAATCACCAAAGACAGGGCAATGGCCAGGAACACCACAGCCACGAAGAAAATGCTGCTGAGCCTGGGGCTGATGGTGCAGCACATGATGATGCTGAACAGGAACATAAGGGGTGCCCGGATTGCCATACGCAGGCACATCTGGTAGGCGTTCTGGATGTTGGTCACGTCCGTGGTCAGCCGGGTCACCAGACCTGCCGTACTGAACTTGTCAATATTGGCAAAGGAATAGGTCTGAATCTTGCCGAACATGGCTTCCCGGAGATTGCAGGCAAGACCGGCAGACGCCATAGCGCCGTAACGACCAGCCAGCACGCCAAAGGCCAGAGACAAAAAGGCCATCACCAGCATCAGACCCCCATACAGCAGAATCTGGGACAGATTTCCCGCCTGGATGCCCCGGTCAATGACCAGTGCCGAGATAAACGGTATCAGTACCTCCATCACCACTTCCGCCGCCGTAAACACTGGCGTCAGCAGGGAGGCTTTTTTATACTGCTTCACCTGGGCTAAAATCAATTTAACCATACAGTATCCTCCAATCATTTGATTTTTCGCCTGATATTATACTCGTTTTCCCCTTGAATGTGAATTCAGAATATGTTATTATTGATAAGGAAAGCTTATTGATAAAGAGGTGGTTTCTTTGAATACCTTTCAGCTGGAATGTTTCCTGGCGGTGGCGGAGAATTTAAGCTTTGCCCGGGCTGCCCAGCAGCTGCACATCACCCAGCCGGCGGTGACCCAGCAGATCAAGGCTCTGGAAAAGGAGCTGAACGCCAAACTCTTCGCCCGGTCTACCCGCAGCGTCAAGCTCACCCGGGAAGGCGCGGTGTTCCTCTACGATTCCCGGCACATTCTCTCCATTGCCCGGCGGATGACCGATCGGTTTGCAGCGACAGAAAGCTCCACCATGAAGTTTCTGTCTGTGGGCTGCTACAACTATATCTGTCTGTTTCTCATGATTCCTGTGATGGAGTCTCTGAAAGCCCAATTCCCCATGCTCCATCCCCGGCTTCCGGTGCTGCCCTTCAACCACATTTACCGGCTGCTGGACGATGAGGACCTGGATGCGGTGGTGGCCTTCCGGGAGGATTCCTCTATCCGGGTACGGGCTGCCTATCAGGAGCTGACCCAGACCCCCCTGGTCTGCCTGTGTCCCCTGGACAACCCCCTGGCCCGGAGGGAGTCTCTCACCCTGAAGGACCTGGAGCAGGAGCTGCTGGTGCTGTTCAATCCCACCCGGGCTCCCTATCACATCGGCCGGATTCACGGAGAGCTGATGGCCAACCGCCAGCCCGGGGAATTCTACTTCTGCGAAAGCGAGCAGGCCATCATGGTGCTGGTGGCGGCAGGCTATGGGGTCTCCATCCTGCCGGAGATTCTGGTGCCCAAAAACACCCGGGTTTGCGCCATTCCCATCCGGGACTGCCCGCCCCTCTCCTTTGGAATCTACTACAAGTCCATGGAAAACAACCCCACCTTGCAGGAGTTTATTGCCGGGATGCGGGCTTCCTTCCAAAAGAAAAAGTTCCTGCCCCCTCCCGCCGATGACTACCAGGAGGTGCAGGAATGACAGTATCCGGGGTTTATCCCTCCCCTTTGGGGGAGATTCTGCTGACAGCGGACGAAATCGGCCTGACGGATGTGCGGTTCGGGAAAACCCGCTCCGGGGCAGACCGGGAAATCCCCCCGGCCCTTCTTCCGGCAGCCCGGTGGCTGGACAGGTACTTTGCCGGGGAGCAGCCCGGGGAACTTCCCCCACTGCACCCGGTGGGCACCCCTTTTCAGATGGAGGTGTGGGCAATGCTCCGGGAGATTCCCTACGGAAAAACCTGCACCTATGGAGATCTCTCCCGGCGCTTTGACCGCCCCATGTCTGCCCAGGCCATTGGCGGCGCCGTGGGAAAAAACAAGCTCTCCCTGTTCCTCCCCTGCCACCGGGTTATCGGCACCGACGGCAGCCTCACCGGCTACGCCTGGGGTCTTTGGCGGAAGGAATGGCTTTTGAAGCTGGAAGGGAGTCTTTGACCCGGACAGGGACAGCACACCATGTCAGGATTTTTGCTGCCGCCTCTGCTATACTGATACCCGACAGGAGGGAACAACATGGAATGGATTACCGGTATTCAAAGCGCCATCAACTACATCGAAGACCACATCACGGAGGAGCTGGACTATGAGGAGATTGCAAAGGAAAGCTTTTCCTCCCCCTTTCATTTCCAGCGGGTGTTCAGTATCCTTTGCGGGTATACCCTGGGAGAATATATCCGCAACCGCAGACTGACTCTGGCAGGAGCGGAACTGGCAAACACCCAGGAAAAAGTGATTGATGTGGCCTATAAGTATGGCTACGACAACCCGGAGAGCTTTGCAAAAGCATTCCAGAAATTCCATGGCATTCCCCCGTCCCAGGCCCGGGGCCGGGGCGTGATGCTCAAATCCTTTTCCCGCCTGTCCATCAAAGTTTCTTTGGAAGGTGGTAGTGTTATGAATTACAGAATCGAAGAGAAACCCGCCATGGTGCTCACCGGCTACAAGCGCCACTTCACCGGTTCCCCCAATGACAAACAGGATCAGGATCACAATTTTGCCTGTGAAACCCGGCTGGAGCAGTATATTCTGGAAGGGATGTGCCGGGAGCATGAAACCGTCTATCAGGTCCTGACCAACTTTGACCCGGAGGGATACGACTTTTACTTTGCCTATCAATTCCCCCAGTGGGCACTGGAGGATATGGATGAGCTGCCCCCGGACATTACAGCCCGTTTCGAAAATGTGCCCGTTCCCGCCGGATGTTACCTGGTGTGCGAAACAGAGCGGTGCCAGTTCCCCACAACAAAAATGGATACCCTTCGAAAAAAGGCTATTGGAGAATGGCTCCCCACCTCCGGCTACGCCCTGCGGGAAGCCCCGGAAATCGGTGTGATTCACTGGTTCTGGGAGGAGGGCAATGACAAGCGGAACAATTCCCGTTACTGCGAGCTGTGGCTGCCCATTGCAAAGAAGTAATCCCAAATCGCCCCCGGAGGGAAATTCCTCCGGGGGCGTATACCGTCAGCCGTTATTCAGCTTGTTCAGCTTTTGGTTGATTTTTTTCAGGGAGCGCTTCCAGATGCCGTACTGAATCACCCAGGCCAGGGCGAAAATGGCGGTAAAGATTCCCAGGTAAATGAGAAATCCCACCACGCTGCGGTGCATCCACCGGAGGATATAGGCCGCCAGGAGAAGCACCGTGGCATTGACCAAGAAGTATACCCCGGTCTGCTTCAAAAGGCTCCACCTATCCATCTGCCAGACCCGGGAACTGACGGAAAAGCTCACGCCAATACAGCCGTACAGGAGGGTTTGGAGAGTAACCGCCTGCAGCTCACTCCCCATTTCGGCAATCAGCTCCGGCATACAGGGGTAGAAGCCTCCGTCCCCCCGGGCGAAGGAGAGCAGAATGGTAATCACGTGGCCAATGGCAATGCCCAGGGAAAATCCCCACAGGGCGGACAAAAGAACCTGTTTTTTCATGGTATTCACCTCATATTCCCAGAATTTTCTTGATTTTCGGCACATACCGCCGGGACACATAGGAAGTGGTGCCGTCACAGAGCCGGATGGAGATGGTGCCGCTGAAACTCAAATCGAAGGACAGAGCCTTTTTCAGATTCACGATTTCCGAGTTGGAAATCCGCACGAAGGTGTCCTTATCCAGCCGTTCCTCCACCTGGTACAGCCGCAGACGAAGCCCATACTCGCCCTTTCCCGTCACCGCCGTGACCTTTCCGCCGCCGGCAAAAATCCGGACGATCTCCCCCGGCTCCAGGATGTACGCCCGCTCCTCCCGGAAGCCGGTAATCACCCCCAAAGGCTCCTCCGACAGATACCGGATAAGGCCGCTCACCTCCCCGGTGACACCGGCGGTGTAGATGACAACCTTTGGCTCCGGGTATGCCCGGTCTATCTGGATTTCGTATTTCATGGTGCCTCCCTCCTTGTGGCTACATTATAAAAAATAACCCAACCATCCGCAACCGATTTTCCATAAGTGGTTTCATTGGACGGATAAGTGGTATCCTGGCGGCATGGTTTTGGGGGAAAGATTTTCCGCATAACTTTCTTCCTGCCGGGAATTCTTTATGGGAAGGACATGGTTTCTTTACAATATATTCATTACTTTTTTATCGATATATATTGACTTATTTGAAAAAACATGATACCATGCCTTCAACAAACACAAGGAGGTACACACATGAAAGGTTTTGCAATGCGAAAGATTGGCTCCACCGGCTGGGTGGAGAAGGAGCGGCCCCAATGCGGCCCCTTGGATGCCATCTGCCGTCCCCTGGCTCTGGCACCCTGCACCTCGGACATCCACACCGTCTGGGCCGGTGCCATTGGTGACCGGAAGGACATGATTCTGGGCCACGAGGCTGTAGGCGAAGTGGTGGAGGTTGGCGCCTTAGTCAAAGACTTCAAGCCCGGCGACCGGGTCATCATCACCGCCATCACCCCGGATTGGAGCACTCTGGAGGCCCAGGGCGGCTTCCCCATGCACTCCGGCGGTATGCTCTCCGGCTGGAAGTTCTCCAACTTCAAAGACGGCGTGTTTGCAGAATACTTCCATGTGAACGATGCCGACGGGAACCTGGCCCACCTGCCGGAGGGGATGGACCTGGGAGCTGCTACCATGCTGGCGGATATGGTGCCCACAGGCCTCCACGGTGCAGAGCTGGCGGACATCACCTTCGGTGACAATGTGGCGGTCATCGGCATCGGCCCGGTGGGTCTTATGGCGGTGGCGGGAGCAGCTCTGCGGGGCGCTGCCCAGATTTACGCCGTGGGCTCCCGGAAGAACTGCGCTGACCTGGCGCTGGAATTCGGCGCCACCCGGATTGTGAACTACCGGGAGGGCGACATTGTGGAGCAGATTCTGGACCTGACCCGGGGTCAGGGGGTGGACAAGGTGATTGTAGCCGGCGGCGACAACAACACCTTCACCCAGGCTCTGAAAATTCTCAAGCCCGGCGGAATCATTGGCAACGTGAACTATCTGGGGGAGGGCGAGAGCGTGCCCATCTCCCGGCTGGACTGGGGCTGCGGCATGGGTCACAAGCAGATTCGGGGCGGCCTGATGCCCGGCGGACGGCTCCGTGCCGAGAAGCTGGCCCGGCTGGTGACCGCCGGACGGATTCACCCGGAGAAGCTCATCACCCACACCTTCCACGGTCTTGAGAACGTGGAGCCTGCCCTGATGCTCATGAAGGACAAGCCCAGAGATCTCATCAAACCTCTGGTGATTCTGGACTAACCCCAAAGCAATACCCCCCTTCCGGAGCCATCGCCCCGGAAGGGGGCTTTGTGCGTGGGGTTTAAAAAATATTTTGAATCTTTGCAACACTTTTTTCCTTTCATTCGTTATCCAGACAGAAAGGGGGGCGGAAGCCTTGTGGGAGGAACTGTATGAGCGGCACTACCGGGAGCTGTCCGGCTATGCCCAGCGCATGAGCGGCAGTCCGGAACTGGGGGAGGATCTGGTGCAGGATACCTTCCTCCGGGCCCTCCAGAATCCCGGGGTTCTGGAAGATCTGACCCCTACCAAGCAGCGGGCATGGCTCTACCGCACCCTGAAAAATCTATACTTTGACCGGTGGCGGCGGGGGATTCTGGAGGCGGCTTACCTGGAAACCCTCCGGGAGGAACCCCAGTGGGATAAGGGGATTCAGGAGATTGAAAACGCCCTGGTGCTCCAAGCCCTGGAGCCTCTGGACAAAGCCATCTTCCAGCTGCGATTTGAAGAGGGCTGCACCGCCCGGGAGATTGGGGAAATGCTGAACCTGCCTCCGGGCACCGTCCGCAGCCGCCTTTCCCGGTGCCGGAAGTACTTAAAGGAAAATCTGGAATAAATATGGAGGAAAAGACTATGGCTAAGAAACTCATTATCAACTGCTCCACCTGCGACGCCCGGAACGCCCGGGAGGAGACCTACGCCCACTACGAGAGCATCGTCATCAACTGCGCCACGGTGCTGACCAACGACACCGGCAAGGCGGTTCTGAACAAGCTGCCCTTCTCCCTCAACTGTGCCAATGTTCAGGAAGTGCCGGAAGGTACCCAGCTGCGCACCGCCAACGGAAGCACAGAAATCAAAAGCGGGGATACCGTCTCCCAGGAGCCTTACTTCCTGGTGGTAAACGGCTCTGTCACCATCGGCTCCCATACGGAAAAGCAGCTGGAAGCCTGCGTGGGCATGTGTGTCAACGGTTCCCTCACCTGCCCGGAGAGCATCTATCCCCAGCTGAAGAATGTGAGGGTCAACGGCTCCACCACCTGCTATCCCGATGGGGCAATTCTTCTCAAGCGCAACGCCGTCATTGACAAGCTCTTTACCCTTCGGGCGAAAAACGCCCTGTACTGGGCTTCCCGGCGGATCATTTTCACCGATCTGACCCTGGACGCCCAGGCGCTGGCTGCCAGAGGCGCAACCTTCTCCGCCCAGGAGGTGATTGTGGCTCAGTCCCTGCTTGAGTCCCTCATCGACCGGATTGACGAAAAGGCGGAGATTGTGGTGGTACCCGACGGCACCGCCGTGGTGCTGGACGATCTGACCCTGGACGGCGCAGCCCTGGGGCGGTACGGCAAGCAGCTGTATGTCGTTGGGGATGTGACGGTTCCGGAGGACGGGGGTGTGCTGGATGAGATTTCCTACCTGAATGTCCGGGGGGATGCCCGGGTGCCGGAGGCCTACCGGGAACTGCTGCTTTCCCTTCTGACGGACATTGCCGGAGAGGTGCGGCTGGCAAAGCCCAACGGCTCCCGGATTTCCGACAAGCCCCTGGTAAAGATTACCCGCTGGATGCTGGAGCAGCAGCCCAAGGGGCTGGAAGTCTGTGACTGCGTCGTGGTGAAGATTGCAGAGGACATTCCCAAGGAGCTGATTGCCAGGAGCCTGCACATCCGGGACTGCGCCGATGTGACCTGCACCCCGGAGCAGGAGGATGCGGTGACCATGATTTGCGAGGACGTGGGCAATATTGGCAGCAAGCCCAGCCCGGAAGGGGTTGGCGGTCTGCTGGGAGGCGTCCTCAAGGGGATTCAGGGCGTCCTGGATACCAAGGTGGTCAATGCGGCGGACTACGTGCTGTAAGAAAGGAGCAGCCTATGAAAAAGAACAAGCACCCCCGGCAATGGTACGAAAGTGAAGGCTGCTGGAACTGCGAGCCGGAGGATCTGGCGAACATGAACCTGCGGTGCAGACCGGTTGTCAAGCGGAAGCCCCGAAAAATTCTCTGCTGTAAGTAAATAAGGGCTTCCCATAACCACATATTTTTGCTATTATAGCCCCGAGCCCTTCCCTGGGTCGGGGCTATGTCCCGGGAAGGCAGATAGAAGAAAGGAAAGAACGGACTATGAAAAAAGCAAAAAGCATTCTTTGGGGTCTGGTGCTGGCGGCCTTTGGCGTGCTGCTGGGGCTGCGGGCGCTGGACATTGTGGATTTTTCCATTTTCTTTGACGGCTGGTGGACCCTGTTTCTCATCGTCCCCTGCGCCATCGGTGTGGTGACCGACCGGGACAAAACCGGAAACCTGGTGGGCCTTGCCATCGGTGTGTTTTTGCTCCTGGCCTGCCAGGATGTGGTGGGCTTTGATATGCTGTGGAAACTGCTGGTGCCGGCCATTATTGTGATTATCGGCCTTAAGATGGTTTTCCGGGGCATCTTCGGCAAAAAGACCTCCAAGACATTTATCTTCCGGAATCCGGGAAACCGGAACACCTTTGCCGCCTTCTCCGGTCAGACGGTGGTGGTAGACAAGGAAAACTTTGAAGGGGCAGAGGTCAGCGCCGTGTTCGGGAGCGTGGAGTACGATTTGCGAAAAGCCCTGATTACCCAGGACTGCGGCCTCAAGGTCTCCGCCATCTTCGGGGGTGTGGACATTTTTGTGCCGGAGAATGTGAACGTGGTGGTGAACTGCACCTCCATCTTCGGGGGCGTTGACACCCAGGTGCCCCCCAGACCCGGCTGCCCCACCCTGTATATCACCGGCACCTGTATGTTCGGGGGGGTGGATGTGAAATGAGCGGCGTACAAAAGGCGATCAAATACGCGGCCATTGCCTTCGGCATTTTCCTGATTGTGTCCATCGCCGGAGGGCTTCTGAGCATTCTGGGATTTTTCCACCTGCTGGGGGACGGGGATGTGCTGGACACCCCCAGAACCTATCCCATCGCCCAGGATGTGAACAGCCTGGAGCTGGACATCTCCGCCGCCCGGCTCCGCATTGTCCAGGGGGATAGCTTTGCCTTAGAGAGCAACCTGGAAAAGCTGGAGATTTTGCAGGAAAACGGAAAGCTCACCATCCGGGAATCGGGGAAATCCTGGTTCTCCCTGGGGTTTGACGGTGCCGTGACCCTGACGGTGCCGGAGGACTGTGTGCTGGAAGATGTGCAGATTTCCACCGGCGCCGGAGAGGTAAACGTGGAGGGACTTGCCGCCCGGGAAGTCGAACTCTCCCTGGGGGCAGGCAAGGCGGAGCTGCAAGGGCTTACCGCCCTGGACTCCGGCAAGCTGGAAGGGGGTGCCGGGAAAATCACCCTGGAAAACGCCGCCCTTCACAACTTCCGGCTGGAGCTGGGGGTAGGAACCCTGGACTTTTCCGGCAGTCTTACCGGCACCAGCACCCTGGACTGCGGTGTGGGCTCCGTGGAAATGCACCTGACAGGAAGCCAGGAGGACTACACCTTCTCCGTGGAGAAGGGCCTGGGCAAAATCTCCATTGCCGACCACTCCGCCTCTGACGGAGAGGTCGTCGGCAGCGGAAGCAACGCCCTGGCCGTCTCCGGGGGAATTGGCAGCATCCGAATTGACTTTACTTCGTGATAAATGCCCCATGTCTAAAATAGACATGGGGCATAATGTTTTGGGAACGGTCACAAATAACTACCCTGAATTTCAAATTCGTACCCCGAAGGGGTACACCTCACTTATTCACTATTCCCTATTACCTATTACTTTCCAAAAATCGACCCCTCGATTTTAGTGAAGAGTGAATAGTGAATAGGGAATAAGTAAAAATCGACAAGCCCCTGACGGTGCTTGTCGATTTTTGGTGCCGGTGACCGGGATCGATTTACATTTTTGCCTTTGGCAAAAATAGTGGTTGCCCCCAGTGTGCGCACTGGGGGACGGAACCTGCCCCCGGCAGGTTCCACTGCTATGGGTTCGATTCCGGTTCTCTTGACATAGAAATCCCCGGAAGGGCGTTGCCCTTCCGGGGATTTCTGGTGCCGGTGACCGGGATCGAACCGGTACGCTTTTTAGGGCGAGGGATTTTAAGTCCCTTGTGTCTGCCTGTTCCACCACACCGGCGTGGCTCCTGGTATCATATCACAAAACCCGGAAACCGTCAAGTGTTCTCCCTGGGGAGGGCGTCTTTTCATGGGTTCAGGCAGGTGGGATTTTTTCCAGGGCAAGGAGGCTGTCCTTTCGCACCCTACTGCCCTTTTTCCAGGCGTAGAGGCACACCCCCAGAATGCCCAGGCTCACCGCTCCGGCAACAACCGAGCCCAGGGTCGAGCCATTTTGAAGACCCGCCCGCAAAAGCAGACCCATCAGCACCCAGCCCCAGGCCGCCATCCCCAGCAGCCGGCAAAGGTACACAAAAAAGGCCTGGTGCAAAATCTCTGGGCAGGGCTTGCAGGTTACCTGCACCGCCTCCACCCCATCCCCGGAGACCGTCACCCGGGGGGGCTGGTACTTTCCTGCCGGTTTGGTTACCCCGATGGTGCAGGCTGTATCCTTCCGGGGGGTGAGGGTCACCTGAATGTCATAGGGGATTTTATCCTCCCAGGGGGTGTCCTGCTGCAAAGCCGCCTGAATGGGGGCGGTGAGGAAAATGCCCAGGGCCGCCAGCGCCTTTCCCCGGGGTGACATAGGCTTTTCCCGGCATATGGTGACAGCATCTCCTTCCGCCACGTCCACCACCACCTCCTGCTCCGAGAGGTAGCGGGGCTTTCCTCCCTCCATGACATACAGAAGGCAGTGGGAGGGGGTTTTTCCGTACAGACAAAGACGGGCCATATCCAATCCTCCTTTTGAAAAATCCGGGCAGAGCCGGGGCTTTTTGCCAAAAAAGGCGCCGCAACTGCGACGCCTTTTTCAGAAAACTCAGCTGAACAGACCGCTCAGGCTGTTGCCCAGGCCGCCAATCAGACCGCCCATGGCGCTGACCAGCACGCTTTCCAGAACCTTGTAAATCACCAGGTAGGACAGCAGCAGCACCACAGCCAAAACCAGGCTCACCACCAGGATGGTCACCAGGTTGTCCTTCTTCTTCATGCCGGCAAACAGCAGCTTGGCATTGAGCACAGCCGCAGTCACCACAGCCAGGGCGATGAAAATGCCGCCGATGGTTGCGGAAATCAGGGTGAAGATACCAGCCACAAAAGCGATGATGGCGGGGCAGACATTCACGCTGGCGCCGGTAATCAGCGCCTTCTGCCAGTTCACCTGCTCCTTCTTCAGCACCTGCATCAGAAGCACAATCAGGAAGGGCACCAGGGTGGAAATCAGCCACACCAAAAAGCCCATCCAGATGGAAGTACCGGTCACATTTACGCCTATGTATTTCAGGGCGTCCTTGGCAGGTCCCAGCATACCCCCCAGAATCATCAGGCAGCTCAGAACATAAAGCACCAGGCCGCCGCCCAGAAATACCAGAGCGGTGGGCATCTTCACGTGGACGCCCATGGGGTCATTCAGAAGGCCCTTGGCGGCGTTGGGTGCGCCCTTGAAAGCATCCCCTACAGCCTTGCCCACATCACTGCCGGCAGGGGCTGCCTGCTGCTGGGGCTGCTGATACGGTTGCTGAGGCTGCTGTTGTGCCTGCCGGGCCTGCTGAGCCGCCTGGGCACCGGGGCAGGAGCAGCTCTGTCCTTCCGGGACTTCTCTGCCACAGTATCTACAAAACATATCTTTCTCCTCCCACAATTCATTTCTATTTGAGCTTCCGGGTACGCCCCGGAAGAAACTCACGAAAAACCATACAGAAATTTTAGCATTCTATGAACAAAATGTCAATATAGACGGGGGATTTAATTCTCCGGGGTCATGGGGGTTTGCAAATACTGCTCCCAGGGGAAGGCTTCCTGGGTGCTGTTCCAGCCGAAAGCCTCCCGGATTCCGGCGCACAGGGCAATGAGCTTTGCTTGCAAGGCCTCTCCCTGGAATTTATCCGCCCCGTTTTCCGTCACGGCATAGTAGAAAATCTGCTTCCGGTCCTCTGTGGGGTAGGACATGGAGATTTCATTCACAAATGCCGGATTGTCCCCTTCCAAAAAGGCGGTCAAATCCTCCGGCACTTCATAGCTCAGGGCATAGGCAAAGCCCTCCGGGTTATACTTTTCGTTCCAGTCGTCCAGTTCCCGGCTGTTGCCCATGACCCGACTGTCCACCACAGCCCCCAGACCCAGCAGCAGTTCCTCCTCCGCCTTTCCCATGGTGGGGACGAAGATATGGGGGTTCCGGCCGCTCCACACCGGGGTGCCGGGGCTGGGCGTATCCACGCTGCGCACCAGCTCCACATACATCTTTACGCCCCCGGTACTCTTGGTGGCAAAGTAATTGGGGAGCGTTTGCAAAACCTTCTCGATTCCATCCAGGGTTTTCTCGATGGCCGCCACCTGGTACTCGGTGGTGTAGGCATAGTCTCCGGGTACCTCCTCCGGCTGGGAAATGCGGATTTCCACCCCATAGGTGCGGTTCAGCTCATCAATCCGGGTCTGGCATTGGGCAAGCCCTTCCGTATCCGGATTGTCCCGGGTGTAAAGGGGAGCAAGGTAGAGAGCCTGCTGGGTCACCGGGGTTTTTTCCGGGTCCCAGCGGTACAGATTTTTTGCCCCGTCCTGCTCCATCAGCAGGTACAAAAAGGTTCCGTCTCCGTCCACCCGGAGGAGCTTTCCCGCCGGGCTCACATCCACCCGGCTGGTCATCTTCCCGGATTCCAGGTCGTACAGCTCCAGCACCTGGGAATCCTCCTGGCAGGTGAGAAGTCCGTTCAGGGAGAGCACCGGAAACAGGGTCTTTCCCGTCAGATCTCCGGTGAAGCACTGGGCTTCCCCGCCCCGGGTACCCACCACCTGCTGCTCCACAGCGCCGTCCCGAATCCGGCAGTAGTATTGTGCCTGCCAGGTGGAAAGGGACAGAAGCTCTACCCCTTCCCCTGTGGTCTGGCCGGTTTCCCCGCTGATGTAGAGAACTTTCTGGGAATCGTCCATCCGGCAGGCCAGCACATCCCCGTCAAAGTAGCTGCCGGTAATCTCCGGCTGACCCTCCCCGAAGCTTCGCAGGAGGGCAGAAAAGCCGGTTTCCATGTCCAGCACCCGCACCTGTCCCGGCACGCAGTAGTAGATTTTCCCGTTTTTCAGGCTGACCACCGGGTGGTCAGCGTCCTCCGGCAGAGGAATCTGCTGCTGGTGCTCCAGCCGGTTGCTGAGCACCAGCACCTGCCGGGAATCTTTCAGATAAACGGCAGCCTGCTGTCCGTAGACCGTAATATTCTCTATACTTACAGACTGGTTCAGAGGAAACTGGGCTTCCTGCAAGCCCGATTCTCCCAGGAGGGTCAGGTTCCTCGCCCCGTCCAGAAGGAGGGGCCTTCCATCCAGAAGCAGAAAGTCCTGAATTTCCCCTTCCGTCCGGCACAGAAGCACCCCGCCCCGGGTCTGTTTCTCCATCTCGCTGGGCTGGTAGCCCAGGGGCTGGGTTTGGGCAGGTTCGGTTGGGCTTTGGGTGGTTTCCCCGGAATTGACCGTACAGCCTGCCAGCAGCAGGGTCAGAAGCAATAGTGCAATGGTTTTTTTCAAATCACTGTCTCCTTGCCAAAGTGTAATCGTCCCCCTGTCGGTAATAGGGGCAGCGGCCCTGGGGTTGGACAAAGGCCCGGTAGAACTCGTCCTCGTCCAGCTCCATCATACAATAGTATTCATCTTCCTCCTGGTCGTAGTCGTAGTACCAGCAGGTATCGCAAAGACTATCCATCAGTCTGCCTCCAAAATCCGGAAGGAAAATTCCCCGTTTTCGTACACCAGGCAGCTGTGGCTGCCGTCCTTGGGGATGGACACGCTGCCGGGATTCAGGCACCGCACCCCCTCCACCGCACAGTCCTGCTTCACGTGGGTGTGTCCGTAGAGGAACAGGTCTCCCGGATTCAGCCGGGGAAGGTTCTGGGGATTTTCATGGTGGCCATGGGTCAGGTAGAAGGTTCTGTCCTCCACCATCAGCTGGGAATAGGGTGCCATGCAGGGAAAGGGCAGCACCATCTGGTCCACCTCTGCCTCGCAGTTGCCCCGGACGCAGAGGATTTTCTCCGCCAGCGGGGACAGCAGGGCGATGACCGCCTTGGGGGCGTACTCCCGGGGCAGGTCGTTCCGGGGGCCGTGGTAGAGGATGTCCCCCAGAAGCACCAGCTTATGGGGCTTTTCCCTCTCATAAACTTCCAGCAGCTTCCGGCACCAGTAGGCAGAGCCGTGGATGTCGGAAGCAATGAGCAATTTCATGGTTATTTCCTCCCTTCCCTGTTATGCAGGGTAGTAAGATAATCCGCCACATCAAAAGGCTCCAAAAGGGCGTTTTGGGGCAGGTACAAAGGATGGTGGGGGTGTCCTGCCTTGCTCCGCTTTCCGGCGCTGTACCATTTTGCCCCGTGAGCCTCCCCCACCGCCAGCAAATCCTCCAGGCACTGGGACAGGTAGTCCCGCTTCTCGATGATGGTGCCCCAGGCCGCCCAGATGCCCGGCTGCTCGGAGATGGACAGCACATAGGAAAAGGCCTGCAGGTTCTCCCGGTGCAGCTGGGGGTTGCACACCTTTTCCATGGTGTCCGGGTCGGTGGCTCGCTGGGCGTAGACATTGAACATGATGAAGCTGTCGTAGCCGTTTCCCAGGGCAATCCGCTCCACGGATTTTAAGGTGTTGTCCAGTCGCCCCGGCTGGGCGGTGGAGGGGTTGATGCCCACACAAATCAGGGGATTTTTCCCCCGGGTTCCCAGTATGTAACGGTATTCTGTGTAAAAATTGGGCACATACAGCCATTGGCTTACATCGTACTCCGGGTTTTCCCGGTTTGCGGCTTCCAGAGCCTCCCGGAAGGGAAGAAGCGCAAGCTGGCTGGTGGCAGTGGATGGAATGTGCATGGCTCAGCCTCCCATGGGGGGGAACCAGCAATGCTGGTCAGGCTTATAAAAATCACATTCCTCCTGGCGTCTTCCGGTCTGCTCCAGCCACTTGGCGAAGGCCTTGTCCAGGAAGGGGTACACCCCGGTCATAGCCGCCTGGAGCTGCACCGTCCGGCCGTCGTCCATATACAGCTCAATGAGCAGATTCCCGGAGGCGTTGTAAAGCTGCTGCCCGGTAATCTGACCGTAACGGTAAACGGTGCTCCGCTTTCCGAAGGTGGTGACAAGAAAGGTCTCCTGGTCGTAAAACACCCCGAAGGTCATGTAGTACACCACCAGGGCAATGCCCACCACCAGAATGATACTGCCGCCGGCAATGAGAATCCAGCCGTTGGTAAGCCCTGAGAAAATCGCCGCCAGTCCCAGCACCGCCAGAATCAGCCCGAAGGAGCCGTACCGCTTATTCAGCCGCACCGCAAGGCCGGAGTGGTGCTGCTGCTGATTCCGGAACACCCGGGTAAAGCCCTTGTCCACCAGATAGCAGCCGCCGAACACCACCGCCATCACCACAATTACTGCCACATATTCCATGTCTTTCTCCTTCATTTATGGGCAGAGCACCAGATCCACCGGCACGTCAAATTCCTCCACCGGCAGGTTCTCCACCATCTGAAATTCATAGCACAGAGCCACCGTGGGGTGCTCCGGCTCCTTTGCCAGAAACCGGTCGTAAAACCCCCCGCCGTAGCCAATCCGGTGTCCCTCCCGGTCAAAGGCCAGACCGGGCATGAGCACCAGGGCGTGAGGGTCCTCCGCCACCGGGGAATCGGCAACAGGCTCCGGGATTCCCCCGTAGCCCGGGGCCACCTGGCTTAAATCCTCCAGGTACAAAAAGCGCATTTCCTCCCCGTAGACCTTGGGGACGGCGACCCGCTTACCCTCTGCCAGGGCCTTTGCCAGAATGGGCAGGGTCTGCACCTCCTGGTTGTAGGACAGGTAGCCGTAGAGGGTATGGGCTTTCCGATATTGCTCCGTATTTATGAGTTTTTCCATGAGAATCCGGCTCTTTTCCCGGATTTCCTCCGGGGTCATGGCCCGTTTCTTCTCCCGGATTTCTTTTCTTAGCTGCTTTTTATCCATTGGCTGCCTCCTCCCGGGGACGGTACATCCGGAACCACAAAAAGATTGCCGCCTGGCCGGGGATGCCCAGCAAAAATACCTTCCAGGTGTTCCAGTGAAGGAAAATCAAAAGGCTCACAAAGATGCTAAGCAAAGTGCCCCACATGATGACAGAGATGTACCACTCGTTCCGGCGAAAATCCCGCCAGGCTGAGCGCAGGCTCAGAAGCACAATGGCGTTCACCGGAACGGCATAAAAAAAGGAAACCCAGCTGTTGGGGTAGCCGATGGAGGAAATCACCACAAAAAACAAAAGCGCCACAAACCACACAAGCAGGGAGCACAGCATACAGATAATGCCCTTGTCCGCCTTTCGCTTCATGGTTTTGGTGATGACCTTGTCCACAGTGCGCTCCACCACATTGGCATCCTCCGGCAGCGCCTCCGGGTCCCGGAGGAGGTCGTCCACAGTCACCTCAAACAGCTGGCTCAGCTGCACCAGGGTGATTACGTCCGGCATGGACTCGCCCCGCTCCCACTTGGAAATGGCTTTATCGGAATAATTCAGCTTCTCCGCCAGGGCAGCCTGGGTCAGATGAAACTGCTTACGGTAGGACACAAGATTGGCACCCAGCTGTTTTTTCAGCTTTTCGTCGTTCATATTTCCCCTCCTGCACATATTTAACCTATTTTATCAAATTTCCCCGGGTATTTCAACCACAAATAAGGTTCCAATGCAAAATGAGAGTTTTACACCAGACATTTACGCCCAATTCCCAGAACCCATCCGGTATTGTTCCCATGCGGAAGGCTTCCGCAAATACCTCCCTCCGGGAGGGAGGTGGCTTGGGGCGCAGCCCCAAGACGGAGGGAGCCATCGGGCGAATATCCAATTCCAAGGACAGGGGGGTACCTCCCCGGCGGTATGGAGAACCTGCGGCAAGTGCCGACACAAAAGCAAACCAACAGCTTACCGCCCGCAGGCTCCCTCAGTCACGCCTCCGGCGTGCCAGCTCCCTCCCGGAGGGAGCTATGGGCGGGTGCGTTTTATGGGAATTTTTGCTTTTAGAAGGATTTTTCCGTGTTTTAGCTAAATAGAAATTGGAAAAAGGAGGGAGAACCCCCGGTTTTGGAGACTCTCCCTCATCTTTACTTACTTTTCCAAACTTCCGCTTTACAACAAGCCCTTGGTATATATTTTCAGTCTTCCGGGAAAAGCTGCTGGTAGCAGTACTGCATAATCGCCCTTCTGGTGACGATGCCGATGAAGGCGTCCTTGTCGTCCACCACCGGGACAAAATTCTGGGTGCTGGCCCGGCTGATGAGCTCGTGCATCCCCGTATGTACCCGCACCGGCACATTGTCCTTCCGGCGGGTGATCTCCATAATCTTCCGGGCCTCTGCCTGGCGCATATCCATGTAGCACATATTCTTCAGGGCCCAGAGAAGATCCCCCTCTGTCAGCGTGCCCCGATACTCTCCCCGCTTGTTCAGGATGGGAAGGGCGGCGTAACCTGCGGTCTCCATCCGTTCCAGCGCCTGGCGGATGGTGAAATCGTCATAAACGAAGGAACACATGGCCTTCGGTGTCAGGAAAAACAATATGTTATTATTCATAGCGGCTCCTTATTTGCGCATCATTGGCAGCTTCCGCTACCACTAACATTATATCACAGTTCCCTCCGAAAATCATGGAAACTTATTGTGAACATCCCTTGCCTGCGCCGAAAATACCCGCCTGATTTTATGCAAAATGACCAGTTCTCCCCCTTCTCTACTGTCAGGAGAGGCGGCTATCCCCTCTGGAGAGAGGGAAAAACCCCCGGGAGGGTGCAAACGGGGCAGTTCTTGGGTATAATATTTCCAAATCCTGAAAGGCGGTAACCCCTATGGCAAAACGCATCCCCTTGTCCCAGCGGCTTCTTCCCAACTACACCCGGGGAGAGGAGCTGATGAATATGATCACCCACATTGTAGGCGGCGGCTTCGGCGTGCTGGCTCTGGTGCTGGGGCTTGTGCGCACCGTCCCTGGTGATGCCCCCCTGCCCATTCTGGGGGTGCTGATTTATGGGCTGTCCCTCATCGCCCTTTACACCGTGTCCAGTGTGTATCACGGTCTGCCCGCAGGCATGGGCAAGAAGGTCATGCAGGTCATTGACCACTGCACCATCTACGCCCTCATCGCCGGCACCTACACCCCCATTCTCATCAGCGCCTTCCTCCCCAGAAATCCCGCCCTGGGGTGGAGCCTCCTGGCGTTGGAGTGGGTTCTGGCTGCCATCGCCTGCACCCTCACCGCCATCGACCTGCGGAAGTTCCGGGTGTTCTCCATGATTTGCTACATCGGCATGGGCTGGGCCATCCTCCCCTTCTGGCGCATCACCGCCCTGTATATCGGCACCCCCGGCTTTGTACTGTTGCTTCTGGGGGGCATCTCCTACACGGTAGGCGCCATCCTCTACGGCATCGGCTCCAAACGGCCCTGGTTCCACAGCGTGTTCCACATCTTCGTAGTCCTGGGAAGCCTCTTGCAGTTTCTTTCCATCTTCTTCTACGTCCTGTAGGCGGCGAGTGGCCGCAGCCAATTTCGCACGGGAATCTTCTGCAAATCGTTACTGCCCCTCCAGCGCCCGGTATCGTTCTATGGTGCGATGCCGGGCTTTTTCGTGCTCTCAATCGACAGCGTGGGATAAAAACGCCCCAAAATTCCGCAAATCTAAAACGGGGGCAGCAGCCAAAACATACCACCCGAGCCCAAGCGAAGGGTCAATCTACCGACGGTTAGGGGGGATTCTTAAGGGGAAACACCGAACGGGAGTGAGTTGTTTTCCCCTTAAGCCGGCTTCTTTGCGTACTTTCTTGCCGGAGCAAGAAAGTAAGGCCCCGCTGGCAAGCGCTTGCAGAAGGCTGATTGGATAACAGACCCAAAAGCTGTAACCGGGTGACGATAACCACCAGCAAGTACCGCCCCTTCATCAAACCGGAACTTCACCGCCCGCTTGCTCCCTCAGTCACCTGCGGTGACAGCTCCCTCCCGGAGGGAGCTGCGGCGAGTCGCCGCTGACAATTTCGCACGATAGCTTTCTGCGAATCGTTCTTTCCCTGACCCGCCCGGTATCGTTCTATGGTGCGATACCGGGCTTTTTCAGACTTTCAATCGACAGCGTGGGAACAAGGCACCCCAAAATCCCACAAACCCAAACGGGGGCAGGGGCTGAACCCCCGCACCCGAGCCAAAGCGAAGGGTCAATCCCGGTTGGTTCCACCCGGGGGATTCTTAAGGGGGGAACAATTCGAGCGGGAGCGAGTTGTTCCCCCCTTAAGCCGGCTTCTTTGCTTCCTTTCTTGCCGGAGCAAGAAAGGAAGGCCGCCGGCAGGCAGGACAAGCCGATTTGACGATAGCACCCAATGAAAGAAGTTCACGGTTTCGATACCCACCAGCAAGTACCACCCCATAAGCAAACCGGAACTGCACCGCCCGCTGGCTCCCTCAGTCACGGCTAACGCCGTGACAGCTCCCTCCCGGAGGGAGCTATTTTTCTCCGGCTTTTGCACTTGTATATTGGCTTATGCTTCGGCGAAGCGGAAGGGTTCCGTCCACGAGGCAAAAAAGTGAGGGAGAACCCCCGGTTTTTGGGGGTTCTCCCTGGTTTTTTAGCCTTTGTTTTGCAACAGGCGCTTTTTCCTGTTTCCAGAGGAAAATTATACCTTTTCCTCTACCTTTTTCTCCTTGGGAAGCAGCACATTCAGAAGAATAGCTACCAGCGCTGCGGGGACGATGCCGCTGCCGCCGAAAATCAGGGTCACAAACTGGGGAGCCTGGACAAGCACCCCGGGGTTGGCACCGATGCCGTAGCCCAGACCCAGGGCAACAGACACGATGGACAGGTTCCGGGGGGTGAGGGGCTCCTTGGTGATGAGCTGAATGCCGGAAATCACGATGGAGGAGAACATCATCACCGCTGCGCCGCCCAGTACCGCCTGGGGCATCATGGAGACCAATGCTCCCAGCTTGGGGATGAGGCCACACAGCACCAGAAATACGGCGCCGGTAGCCAGGGCGAAGCGGTTGACCACCTTGGTCATGGTCACAAGGCCCACGTTCTGGGAGAAGGAGGTGTTGGGCAGCACGCCAAAGAGGGCGGCAAAGGAGGAGCCCAGGCCGTCACACATGACGCCGCCGGAGAGCTCCTTGTCGGTAGCTTCCCGGTTAAGCCCCCCTACCATCACGCCGGAGATGTCGCCCACGGTCTCCACGGCGGTGACGATGAACATAATCATCACCGGGGCGATGGCCCGCATATCAAACACCGGCTTTACCGGCATCAGCTGGGGTACGGCGAACCAGGAGGCCTCTGCCACCTTGCTCCAGTCCAGCACCCAGGCCTTGGTGTAGGTCACGCCCTCGGCGGTGACGCCGGTGGTGGGGAGAAACAGACCCATGAGCCCGGCGGCAAAATAGCCGGCGATAATGCCCACCAGGATGGAGGATGAGCTGATAAACCGATTGGGGCAGTGCTTGCAGACCAGAATCACCACCAGCACGAAAACGCCCAGCAGCAGATTTTCCACGGAGCCGTAGTCCACAGCGCCGCTGCCGCCGCCGAAGGAGCCGATGCCCACGGCAATCAGGCTCAGGCCGATGGACAGCACCACCGTGCCGGTGACCACGCTGGGGAAGAACCGGCGCAGGGGCTTGAGGAATGCACCCAGCACCGTCTCAAACAGGCCGCCGATGATGGAAGCGCCCATAATGGCGCCGTAGGCGAGGATGCCGCCACCCATGGAAGCGGTGACGGAGTGGAACACCCCGATGAAGCCGGAGGAAGTACCCATGATGATGGGCACCTTGCCGCCGATGGGTCCGATGGCAAAAAGCTGCAAAAGGGTCACAAGTCCGGCTACCAGCATGGCGTTCTGCAGCAGGCTAATCTGCAAATCCGCAAATTCACCCCCCACCAGACCGCAGGCGCTGGTGATGATGAGCAGCGGGGTGAGGTTTCCCACGAACATGGCCAGCACGTGCTGCAAGCCCAGGGGAATGGCCTGCCGGAGGGGCAGCTTGCCCTCAAAGGTAAAAGCCTCGGAGGACAGGGGAGATTTTTCAGGCATGGGTCAATCTTCTCTCTTTCATAAAAAATTCACAAATACCATCTTAAAAGATTTGAGAAGGATTGTCAACCCAAAAGGGGGGCAGTTTCCCCCTTTTCCGGCTCCAGGAGGAACCGGAGGTACCGGCGCTCCGTCTCCGACATGGGGCCCCGGGGCTTGTATACCAAAGCATCCTGATACCGGGTTCCCCCTTCCTGGCAGGAAAGCTGGGTCAGGGCAAAGGTTTTGCACACCCCCTCCTCCAGGGGCTCCCACCACATATAGGCATCCGGCAGTCCATGGAGCATCTGAATCTGGGCAAGCCTGTCCACGGTATAGAGAAAGCTCCCCTCCTGGGGCAGGTTCCGGGGGTAGAACACATCCCGGTGGCGGATTTCCCGGTAGTGGGACAAAGTCTCCCGGGACACCTGGTGCCGGGAAGCCAAAGGACTGTTCCTGCTCACCACCACCGTATATTCCGTCTGCCCCAGGGGCTTCATGGTCATGGAACGCTGCTCCATCTGCTCGGCGAAGTAGTCCCCGTACTCCAGGCTGAACCGGATCACCGCCACCTCGGCGCTGCCGCTGTCCAGCAGCTCCAGTGCCTGCCGGGGGTGGCACTCCTTTACCATGGCGTCCAGCTTTTCCCCCGGTCCCAGGGACTGCAAAAACCGGGCCACATTCTGGGCGTGGCGGTAGGACCGGGGCAGACAGATCCGGAACCGGTTGGGACTCTCCCCGGCGGGGCCCATTCCCTGGATGAAGTCCGCCTCCCGGAGGATGTTCCGGGCGTGGCGCAGCAGGGTCACCCCCTTCTGGGTGGGGCGGACGCCTTTTCTGGTGCGCTCGAAAATGGGAAAGCCCACGGCGTTCTCCGTCTCCCGGAGAATCCGGCTCAGGTTGGGCTGGCTCATATACAGATTTGCCGCAGCCTGGGACACGGAGCGGGTGCGCTCGATTTCCACCAGGCAGTGGAGCTGATGGGTGTTGAAATCCATCACGTACACCTTCTTTCTCATATATCAAAATACAAATATCATATTCCGATCCGGCATAATCCTTGTGTTTTTCCGGAAACGTGCTAAGCTTTACCCTTGGAAAAACCATACTGAGAATTTGGAGGAAAGAAATATGGCAAGATTTACTCTTCCCAGAGACATTTATCATGGAAAGGGCGCTTTGGATGCCCTGAAGACCTTTGACGGCAAGAAGGCCATGGTCTGCGTAGGCGGCGGCTCCATGAAGAAGTTCGGCTTCCTGGACAAGGTCATCGCCAACCTGAAAGAGGCCGGCATGGAGGTAGAGGTATTCGAGGGCATCGAACCCGATCCTTCCGTGGACACCGTTATGCGGGGCGCTCAGGCGATGGAAAAGTTCCAGCCGGACTGGATTGTGGCCATCGGCGGCGGCTCTCCCATCGATGCTGCCAAGGCCATGTGGATTAAGTACGAGTACCCGGAGATCACCTTCCCGGAGATGTGCAAGGTGTTTGGCATTCCCCAGCTGCGGCGGAAGGCCCGGTTCTGCGCCATCTCCTCCACCTCCGGCACCGCTACGGAGGTCACCGCCTTCTCCGTCATTACCGACTATGAGCAGGGCATCAAGTACCCCCTGGCAGACTTTGAAATCACCCCGGATGTGGCCATCGTAGACCCCACCCTGGCTGAGACCATGCCCAAGAAGCTGGTGGCTCACACCGGCATGGACGCCATGACCCACGCCATTGAAGCCTATGTGTCCACCGCCAACTGCGACTACACCGACCCCCTGGCCATCCACGCCATCCGCATGATTCAGCATGACCTGGTAGGCAGCTACAATGGGGACATGGAGAAGCGGGACGCCATGCACAACGCCCAGTGTCTGGCGGGTATGGCCTTCTCCAACGCATTGCTGGGCATTGTTCACTCCATGGCCCACAAGACCGGTGCCGCCTTTGCGGACTACGGCGCCCACATCATCCACGGCGCTGCCAACGCCATGTACCTGCCCAAGGTCATCGCCTTCAACGCCAAGAACGAGACCGCCAAGGCCCGGTATGGCGTCATTGCCGACGAGATGAAGCTGGGAGGCAGCAGCAACGACGAGAAGGTGGCTCTGCTCATCGCCTATCTGCGGAAGATGAACGACGACCTGAACATTCCCCAGTGCATCGCCCACTACGGTGCCGACTCCTACCCCTGCGACCAGGGCTTCGTGCCGGAGAAGGTGTTCCTGGAGCGGCTGCCGGAGATTGCCAAGAACGCCATCGCCGACGCCTGCACCGGCTCCAATCCCCGGATTCCCACCCAGGAGGAGATGGAAAAGCTCCTCAAGTGCTGCTACTACGACACCGAGGTCGACTTCTGATTTTCCTTCGATACATCTCCTATCTATCCTTAATAGGGCGGCAGGCCGGATTCGGTCTGCCGCCCCTTCTTATTCTGCGTGAAAATGGGCTTGCATTTCTTTGGCGGTCCGGGAAACCTCCTCTTCCAGCTCCCGGGCGGACATCCGAAGCACGCCGCTTCCCAGGGAGCTGAGCTGCACCAGGGCATCGGAGGTAGCTACCCGCACCTGGTAGTTTCTGCCAATCTCCCGGACAAGGATCTGGATGTAGGCATCCGCCGTCTGGTTTTCCTTGGTGTAGACCACCTGCAAATTGTGAAAATGCCCCTTTTCTCCCGGATTTCCCGGGACTTTGTAGCCGTCAAATACCACCACCGTCCGGCATTTGGTGTAGCCGGTATAGCTGCTGAGCCTGTCCAGAAGCTGCCGCCGGGCAGCGTCCAGGTCGGTTCTGGCGGTGGCGGACAGGCCGTCCCAGGCGAAAATCATGTTGTAGCCGTCCACAATCAGGCAACGCTGCTGGGGCGGACGGATGAAAATTTCCTCCTTTGCCGGACGGTTTTCCGGGGCCCGGTAAAGGGGCCGCTTCATGGGGCCAAACTCCCGGAGCATGATGGCCTCCAGCTCCTTGTCGTCCACCCGGAGATTCCGGGTGAGCAGCTCCGGAGGCTTTTCCTCCTGCAAGCCGCTCTCTAAATGCATATAATCTTTGACCTGGCTCCATTTTACCGTGAAGCCTGCGCCGTGGGCACAGAATACGGAATCCGGGGTATTTTCCAGATCTGCCTCCGGGTTGTATCCTGCCGCCGCCACCACCGCCTCCTGGTTGTGGCAGGGGGCGTAGCCCAGAAGGCTCAGCTGGAGCTGCCCCTTTCCCTGGGTGTAGGCCGCCACCTGCTGGGCATAGTCCCCCAGCTCCGAGGCAGGCACCTGCCCGGTGAGGATGGCGTTTTCCCGGCGGTTTTCCGGAGGCTCCGGCAGTCCCCCCATGGCCCGGATGTCGGTGATGGCCCGACCCACCTGGGCGGAGGGCACAATCAGGGTAAACCGATACCAGGGTTCCAAGAGCCTGGACTTTGCCTGCATCAGTCCCTGGCGCACCGCCCGGTAGGTTGCCTGGCGGAAGTCGCCCCCTTCTGTGTGCTTTAGGTGGGCTTTTCCCAGGAGAAGGGTGATTTTCATGTCTGTAATGGGAGCGCCGGTCAGCACACCCTTGTGGGTCTTTTCCTGCAAGTGGGTGAGAATCAGCTTCTGATAGTTGATATCCAGCACGTCCGTGGGGCACCGGGTGTCAAACACCAGACCGCTCCCCTGGGGCAGGGGCTCCAGAAGAAGATGGACCTCTGCATAGTGGCGCAAAGGCTCAAAATGCCCTACCCCCTCCACCGTATTTTCGATGGTCTCCCGGTAGTGGATTTTGGGGTCAGTCAGCTGCACCTCCAAAGAAAACCGCTGCGAAATCAGGCTTTTGAGGATTTCCTGCTGGACTTTTCCCATGACCTGGGCGTGAATCTGCCCCGCCTCCCACAAAATGTGAAGCATCGGGTCCTCTTCTTCCAACTGCCGCAGCTTGGGAAGGACGGTCATAGGGTCGGTGCCGGAAGGCAGGGCAATCCGGTAGGACATGACCGGCTCCACTACAGGTGGCTGACCCTCCGGCTCAGCCCCTAAGGACTGGCCAATCCAGGTCTGGGAAAGGCCGGTGGCGGCGCAAATCTCCCCGGGGAGCACCTGCTGCACCGCCGTGAATTTCTCCCCGGAGTAGATGCGCAGCTGCTGGATTTTTTCCTCTGCCTTTTCCCCCTTTGCCGTTTCGTAGGCAAGGGCGGTGCGGACGGACAAAGACCCGCCGGTGACTTTCAGCCAGGTGAGGCGATTTCCCTGGGGGTCCCGGGAGATTTTATAGACCCGGGCGGCAAATTCCTCACGGAAATCTTGCCGGGGGGCGTAGGTGGTGAGAAGTTCCAGGAGGGTGTCCACCCCCTGGAGTTTCAGACCGGAGCCAAAGCAGCAGGGAAAGAGCTTTCCATGGGCGATCAGCTCCCGGAGGTTCCCTTCTGTGACAGAGCCGGTTTCCAGGTAGGTTTCCAGCAGAGCCTCGTCGCACAGGGCGGCGTTCTCCCAGATGGCTTCCCGGGGCTGGGTGAAGTCCACAAATCCTGCACCGAAGGCCTCCTGCAATTCCTTCAGCAATTCCTCCCGGCTTTTTCCCGGCAAGTCCATTTTGTTCAAAAATAAGAAGGTGGGCACGGCGTACCGCCGCAGAAGCTGCCACAGGGTAAGGGTGTGGGCCTGAACTCCGTCGGTGCCGCTGATCACCAGCACGGCGCAGCTGAGCACCGGCATGACCCGCTCCGCCTCCGGGGCAAAGTCCACGTGCCCCGGGGTGTCCAGCAGGGTGATATGCTGCTCCGGCAGCTGGGCCTGCTTGGAGAAGATGGTAATGCCTCGGGCCCGCTCCAGCTCATGGGTGTCCAGCCAGGCATCCCGGTGATCCACCCGCCCCAAAGTCCGCCGCACCCCCGCCACATACAAAAGGGCCTCCGACAAGGTGGTCTTTCCCGCATCCACATGGGCCAGAAGTCCTACGGCGGCGGGAATTTTGTTTTCCATACCGTGTCCTCTCCCTTCCTGTAAAATACAGAAAGATTATACCACGGAGAGCCGGGGAAAGTCGATAGATAAAACCACAAAAATCCTACGGCCTGGCGGTGGGTTTTTCTGCGGCGGGGCCCACAATCTGACGGACTCTGAAAGCAACAACCCCGCCTGTTTGCAGGCTGGTGTGTCTGCCGGTTTTTTTATATAATAATGGCAGAAAAACAACAAAAACAGGAGGTAACAAATCATGGCATTTTCTCTGGACAGCAAGGTAAAGGACATTCTCAAGAATCCGGCAGCAGCTGCGGTGCTGGATAAGTACAGCGAGGGAGCTTCCAAGAATCCCCAGATGAAGCTGGTAGGCGGACTGACCCTGCGGAAGCTGGCCAGCTTCCCCCAGTCGGCGCACCTGAAGCCCTATCTGGAGGACCTGGACAAGGAATTGCAGGCCATCGAATAAAAGTACCGGGCAGCCAAAAGGCTGCCCGGTCAGACTGTCAATAAAGTCCCAAACCGGCAAAAGCAAAAGAAAACGGGCTTTTTTCCTCTTTGGAGGATTGGAAAGAATACCAGGTGTGGTTCTCCCAATAAAAGGGAAAAAATGTTGCTTCGCAACGCTTTTGCCTTACTGCGCAAACGCCGCCCTACCGTACTCCATGTACGCCGACGGGCGGCGTTCTAACTGTCTTTGTGCCTTTCTTGACAGTCTGGCAGCGTGTCAAAAAGTTTTTTGACACGCTGACCGGGCAGCCAAAAGGCTGCCCGGTGTTTTTTTAGAAGCAGGTCCAGCCGCCGTCACACTTGAGTTCTTCTCCGTTGACATAGCGGGATTGGTCGCTGGCCAGGAACAAAATGGCGTCCGCCAGCTCCTCAGGCATGGCCAGCTCCCCGGAGAACTCCAGAAGCCGGCTGGTGCGGCCGAAGCCGAAGGGGTCGGAGGGGGGCATCACCAGAGGAATATCCGTCACCACGCCCCCAGGGGAGACGGCATTGCACCGGATCCCCTCCTCCATATACATGAAGGCCGTGTTCTTGGTGGCCGCCAGTACTGCGCCCTTGCTGGCGCAGTAGGCAGCACCGGAAGTCTGGTGGGTAGCGCCCACGGAGCAGATATTCACAATCACGCCCCCATCCCCCTGGGCCAGGTACTGCCGACATTCCTCCCGCATACCGTACATCAGGCCAAAGGTATTGACCTGGAAGGTTTTCAGGAGCATTTCATCGGACATATCCCCAATGGCGGTATTGTCATCCATAATACCGGCGCCGTTTACCGCCACATCCAGCCGTCCGAAGGTATCCACCGCCTTCTTCACCATGGCTGCGGCGGTCTCCGGGGTGCTCACATCCCCTGCGTACCAGGTCATCTCCCCGGGCAGGTCCTTGCACTCCCGGGCCAGCTCCTCCAGCCTCTCTTCCCGGCGAGCCACAGCCACTACCTTGGCCCCTTCCCGGCAAAACAGCTGGGCGGTGGCCCTGCCAATCCCGGCGGAAGCACCGGTTACGATACATACTTTTCCATCCAGTCTGCCCATAGTTACCTCCTTAGCAGAATACCTTGCTTACAACCACTGCGGGAGAATCATTGCAGCCCACAGTTACCTCTGCCCCATCCGGCACATCTGCCCGGAGGGTGGCGAAGCCGATGTTCTTGTCCACGGTGTAGCCGTAGATGGTCTGGGCGCAGCGGCCCACCTCCACACCGTACCAATAGACCCGCTCCCAGATGGCAATATCCTCCGTGGATTCCCGGGAAAATTCCAGTCCCACCATCCGGTATTTGGGATGGGCCTTTCGCTCCAGGGCTGCGGCCTTGCCGATAAAGTCCTTGTTCTCCGCCACAGCCCAGTCCATACCGCACTCGTAGGGGCTCAGGTGCTTGAAGTCCTGCTTCAGGGCAAAGCCCTTCTCCATGGGGACGGAGCGCACATACACCTCCAGCGTCTGCAGTTCCCGGCCGCCTGCCTGCTCCACCGCCTGCAGCGCAGCATCGTGGATGGCCTGACTCTTGTCAAAGGCGGCATAAATCTCATAGCCGTTCTCTCCGGTGAAGCCGGAGCGGTGGATATACACAGGGATATCCCCGATTTTCCGCTGGCAGATGGCAAACCGCTTCAGCTCGTCCACCGGGGCATCCAGAAGGGCATTCATGGCCTTCTGGCTGTCCGGCCCCTGTACGGCGTACATATCCCAGTCATAGGTGATGAGCTTTGCCTGCACCCGGGCCTGACCCTTGTGCTTTTCAATCCAGGGCAGCAGCCGGGGGCCGTACAGGTCGGATACCCAATAGCATCCTTCCTCCATGTGCATGACAATCACATCGTCGATAATCTCCCCAGCCTCGTCCAGGGAGGCGGTGTACTTGGAGCGGCCCACTGCCACCTTGGACAGGTCGCTGATGTAAATTTTCTGGAGCACTTCCAGGGCATCCTCTCCCGTGACCTCCACCAGATCATGGGTCCAGCGGTACAGACCTACCCCCTGGCGGATGGCCTGGGCATCGGCTCTTGCCACTTTATCCTCTCGAAACAGCATTTTCCCGCACCTCCTTACAGCATCCGGGGGTCTTCCCTGCGGATGACCTTGATATACATGGTTTCTTCCTCCCGGCCCTCGATGACACAAGACCATTCCGGGCTTACCAGCGTCTTGGCGGCACCGTTCCACTGGGCCTCGTAAGCATCCACCAGCTCCTCCAGAGGCGCCATTTCATACCGGGCGGTAAAGTCCTCGTTCCTGACCCGAATCCAGGTTTCATCCTTGGTCCACCGCTCCATGGTGTAGGGCACCTGCTGCACATCCAGCATATAGCGGATGTAGCCCCCCAAAAGCCGGCCGTCATTGTCGTCCAGCTCGTGGGGCACTCCCAGATAACTCCGCAGACCCTCCTTGGCAAAGGGGTCTATAAACTGGTTTTTCCCTGCGGTGGCAAAGACAATCCGGAACACTCGCAGGAATTCATCCTCGTCCGGGGCCATATCCTTAATGGCCATCATGGGGAACTGGACGGACCAGACCCAGCCCATCTGAGCCACCCAATGGTAGGCCTGCTCCAGGGAGGTCTCCTCTCCGAAGCTCTGGGTGTACTGACCGTTCCGCAGGCACTGGCCCTCTTTCACCATCCGCTCCCTGGGAGTGTCGTGAATGGGGTCCACCGGCTGCTGCATATGGTCCAGCCAGCCCTGCTGGGGAAGATTATACACATCCCGCCGCTCTGCCACTACCCGGCAGTGTTTGTTGCCGCAGCCCCGTGCCTGGCACATATTCAGAGATACCTCATTGTCTGTGCCATGGGAAGAAGCCAGGTCGAAGTTGGCGGTGAACATGCTGGTGGTCATGTTGCAAAGCTCGCTGCCTACAATGTCCCAGGGGCAGGTGTCCAGCTCCTTCTCCACCCGATTCCGGGTAAACTGAATGACCCGGCCGGCCATGTTCTCCCACTCGTCTCCCGAGTCTCCGGTAATGCCTCCCAGCCAGCTGGACTTTTCGCACAGCTCAGGGATGTTGAAGGCCTCATACAGCGATTCGTTTACATAATCCTTCTGCTGCTCCGGGGTGCCTGCCACAGCCATGTTCATCATGTTGGCGATGCTGCAAATGGCCTCGGTGCGCTTTTCCCAGCTGGGCTCAAAAATCCGCATAACCTGGAACAGATTGGCGGTAAAGGCGGCAATCTGCCGGTTCAGCTGGCGGTAGGCCTCCTCCTCCGTAATCAGCTTGCCCCAGGCGGTGGCAAAGCACTTCCTGGAGTCCAATTTTTCTTTCAGCATGGTATTCCTCCCATCATTTGTTTGCTGTGCCATTATTATAAAGGCGAAGGGGGCCGGTGGGATATTCTACAAAAAGGACGGTTTTTCCCCCTGGGAGCCGTACAGGTTGTATCCCGCCAAATCATACAAATTGTATGGTTGAATTTTGGCTAATCCGCCATATTCCCCTGGAGTCTCCATACAAAATGTATGGGGCGGGTTGACAGGGTTTTTGCAGGAATTTATAATGAAAGAAAAATTACAGGGGGAACAGGGGTATGAAGCTCAGCCCGGACATCTTATACTGGAGAATGAAGGAACAGCTGCATACGGTGACGCTTCAGGGCCGGAACGGCAGCGACCTGGTGCTGCAGCGGCCAGAATTTTACCTGGACAGGAACAAAGTCTTTGAAAAAAACCGGGTGTATGTATGCTCCGGGGACCATCTTCCCCAGCGGCCCGGCATTGGGGAGAATGTATGCCTGATTTGTCTGGGGCATCACTGGAACCTCAACGCCTACTATGACCGGTGCAGCGTGATTCTGGTGGAAGGGCAGTGGGATATTTTTCAGGTGTTCAACCTGGTGCAGGGGATTTTTGACCGGTATGACCGCTGGGAGGAGCAGCTGTGGACGGTGCTGCGCCACGGTGCCAGCTTGAGCCGGATGCTGGAGGCCAGCAGAGGGATTTTTGAAAATCCTCTGCTCCTGATGGGCTCGGACTTCCGATACCTGGGGGTAACGGAGGAGGCGTACCTGCAAAAGGAGCTGGGACTGCGGCTGGATACGGAATCCTTCGACCCGGAAAAAATGGCCACCTTCCTCTCCCTACACGATATCTCCACCCACGTACGGGAGCCCTTGCTGCTGGAGCTTCAGGGCCGCCGCTCTTTGTCGGTGAATATTTTTGACCAGGAGGAGTACCTGGGCTGTCTGACGATTCTTGAGGGGCAGCGTCCCTTCCGGGATTCGGACAGCACCTTGGCGGTGTTCCTGTGCAAGCTGCTGCGTCAGGGGATTCAGCAGAATCCGGTGCTGGCCAGCACCCGTTCCGCAGTGCGCCGGGCACTGCGGAGCATCATCGGGGGACAGAGCGTGGACTTTGAGTACCGCCGGGCGCTGAGTATGGAAAACGGCAGCCACAGCTGGGTCTGTATCCGGCTGCTGCCAGCCTCCGGCAAGCCGGCCCTGCCTGGGGCCTATCTGTCCGCCTCCCTGGAAGAGCAATGCCCCGGGGCCATGGCCTTTGAATACGGGGATTCTGTGGCAGGCTTCCTCCCGGCTGCTGCCACGGAGCAGGAGACGGTGGAACCGCTGCTGCCGGTGCTGGAAAAGCTGGGGCTGCTGTGCGGCATTTCGGCGGTGTTTTCCAGCCTGTACGATGCCAACCACGCCTGGTTTCAGGCTTCCGGGGCCTTGGAAAACGGCCTGTCCCAGGACAAAGGCAGGGGTGTGTTTTATTTTCAGGACTACCTGCTGCCCCAGCTTCTCACCGGCGCTCTGGCAAGCCGTCCTGCCTGGGTATTTTACCCGGAGGGGTTGAAGCGGCTGAAAGCCCACGATGAAACCTCCCAAGTCTCCTACCTCCACACCCTGGGGGTGTATCTGGACAACCACCTGTCCGTCACCAAAACGGCGGCGGCTCTGTATCTGCACCGCTCCACCCTTCTGGACCGGCTGGCCCATATCACCCAGCTCCTTGATGGGGACTTGAAGGACCCGGATTTTTGCCTGACCCTGCATATCCTCCTCCGGGCAGAGCGGGCGCAGCCCCTGCCCTTACCCCCTTCCCCCAGCGGCAAAGGTTGACCCCGCCAAACCAAACCCCCTCCTTTTCGGGAATGTCGAAAAGGAGGGGGTTAAAAGTATGGTTAATGGTTTGTTTTCAGGAGGCGGCGGAGTTCTATCCTGGCCTGGGAGATGGTGCAGACTCGGCTGCCGGGGCCTATGCCGTCTTTTTTCTGGAGAAGCTCCATCAGGTGGCTGATTCTTGGCAGCCGGAGGCGGTGGCGTCGCAGCAGCTCCGGCTGGGAGAACAGCTCCTCCGGGGTGCCCTGGGACTGGACCTTGCCCTCAGAGAGGAGGTAGCAGTAATCGCACAGCAGCGGCACCATGTCCATGTCGTGGGTGGACAGGAGGATGGTGATGTGGAGCTGATCCCGAATTTCCCGGAGGACCTTCCCGATGCTGCTCACCCCCTGGGGGTCCAGGCCGGCGGTGGGCTCATCCAGGATGATGACCTCCGGCTCCATGGCCAGCACCCCGGCGATGGCCACCCGCTTTTTCTGACCATAGGAGAGGGCATGGGTGGGCTTGTCCTTGAGCGACGTGATGTCCATTTGCTCCATGACCTTCTCCACCCGGCGGTGTACCTCCTCCGGGGGCAGTCCCAGATTCACCGGGCCAAAGGAGATATCCCGGTACACATCCGCAGAAAACAGCTGGTCGTCCGGGTTCTGGAACACAATCCCCACCCCCTGACGCAGCCGGGCGATGCCCTTCCGGTTGTAGGTGATTTTCTCCCCGGCAAGGTACACTTCCCCCTCCTCCGGGGTACAGACACCGTTCAGGTTCAAAAACAGCGTGGACTTTCCGGCGCCGTTGCTGCCTAAAATTCCCGTGATTTTTCCTGCCTGGGCGGAAAAGTCCACCCCATTTAAGGCTTTGGTGCCGTCGGAATAGGTATAGTGAAGATTCCTCGCTTCAATGGCATATTGGCTCACAGTATTCCCGCCTCCCACAGATAACATAAAACCTGCCCGGAAAGAATCAGGGCTGCCCAAAAATAGCAGAACGTTCCCTTTTCATAGCCCTCCGGCAGGGTTTTCAAGGTGCCGGTGTAGCCCCGGGATTCCAGGGCGCAGTACACCCGGTCGGCCTTTTTCCAGGCTCTTAAAAACACCATGGAGGCGAGCATTCCCAGGGAGCGGAGGCTCCGGGCAAAGCCCCGGTAGCCCAGCCGGGATTCCTGGGCGGTGCGGATTTGCCCCGCCGTTTCCCACAGCACAAAGATGAATCGATAGATCAGCTCCATCAGCTCGATGAGCAGTCCCGGGATGTGGAGCCGGGACAGGCCCTGGGTCAGGTCCGTCATGGGGGTGGTGAGGGTGAGAAAATACACCGCCGCCATGACCCCCATGGACTTGCTGCAAATGGAAAGCATCTGCAATATAGACCCCTGGGTAAAGCCCAGGAGCTTCCCCCCTACCGGAATCGCCGCCACCACAGGGGTGTCCGCCGGGTGAAGCCCCACGCCGATGGTGAGGCACCCCAGAAGGAGAAAGGTCAAGGGCACCAGCAGGAACCGAAAAAACACCCGGAAGGGGATTTTTCCCCAGAAAACCGTCAGAAACCCCATGAAAAGAAGGGTAAACACCCCCGGGGCAATGCCCCCGAAAATCAGGCACAGGGTCAGGGCCAGAAGGCTTAAAAAGGCCTTGGCCGCCGGGTTCATCCGCCGGAGCCGGGAGCTGTATGCGTATCGATCCGTCCCCATATCAGTCGGCCTTTTTGCGCTTGCCTACCATGTAGCCGATGCAGAAGAACACCACACCGGAGCCGATGGCGGCCTGGAGGGCAAAGAGAAGGGACTCAATCTCGCCGCTGGCAGGCTCAAAAATGGGGGAGAAGATGGGCTCGTAGTCCGGCGCCAGCTCCATAATCACTTCTTCTGCCTGTCCGTCGGCACCGCCGAACTCCGCATCCCGGCACAGCCACAGAGGGATTGCCGCCAGCAGCACCACAATGAGAATTAAAATCAGATTTTTCTGCCAAAGTTTCATGGTTTTTCCTCCTTACAGTACGGAAAGCTCCTGTAGCTCCTGACGGCTGTACTTTTCTAAGATGTTAAAAATCACCACGGTAAGCAGTCCTTCCGCGATGGCCAGGGGAATCTGGGTCAGGGCAAACACTCCCAAAAACTTTACGAAACCGCCGTAAACCACACCCAGCTGAATGGAGGTGACCACGTAAGTCAGCAAATCTCCCAGGCAGGCGGCGGCAAAGACACAGATGCCGGTGGAAACCTTCGCCTTCTTCAAGCCCTTGAACACCAGCCAGGCAACCACCGGGCCGGCAATGGCCATGGAGAAGGTGTTGGCACCCAGGGTGGTGATACCGCCGTGGGCAAGAAGGAGCGCCTGGAACACCAGGACAATGAAGCCCAGCACGGAGGTGATTCCCGGTCCGAACAGCACCGCACCCAGACCCACACCGGTGGGGTGGCTGCAAGAGCCGGTGACGGAGGGGATTTTCAGGGCGGAGAGGACAAAGGCAAAGGCGCCGCACATGGCAAGGAGAATCTTCACCTTGGGGGTAGCGGCAATCCGCTTTTTCATCCCCACCAGGCCGTAAATCAGGAAGGGCAGGCACAGGAGTCCCCAGGCAATGCTCCATCCCGCAGGCAGGAAGCCTTCCCCGATGTGCATGGCGCTGGCTCGCAGAGGAAGCACAATACACCCCAAAGCCAGGAGAAAATATGCGTTTTTCAGCCATCTTTTCATGTTAAAATCATCCTTTTTCTAAGTCTCAGGAAGCTCTGAAGGAATCGGCAAGAGCTGGTAGCGAGAGATTTTTTGACAGGCAAAAGAATGGAAAACAGCGGAATACTGTATGTATTTCCTGTTTTTCATTCTGCATGGATGGCAAAAAAGATCCGCTATCCAGCCGCAGACGATTGATTCAGAGTTTCCCCTATTTCCATAAAACGTTCCCCGGGCCCTGAGGATCGCTTCCGGCGCAAAAAGGCCGTACCTGCTCCCCGACAAAAAAGCTGCCCCAGCCCAAAGGATAGACCGGGGCAGCCGTTTTCTGCCGCTTAAAAGTTGCCGGAGGGATAACCCTTCGGCCATATGTGCACAAGCAGGTCTTCTGACTTACGCTTCACAGGCAACCGGGCAGCCTTCTCAGGAAAAATCCCAATGACCGACTTTCGTCACGCCCGGCACCTCCACGCATACAGCGGCGGTACCGTCCCGGATTCTCACCGGGTTCCCTATTCTCCCCAGCCTCCACACGAGGACAGGGGCACTTTGCATTTTCTTCTAAAATTGTAACATGGGAAGGAAAGCTTGTCAATCCCTTTCCCTTTTTCTGCGAAAATATACGGCGCTGTGAAGTCCCAGGGCGAAAACGCTTCCCAGGGAGAGAAGCTTGTGAAGCCCCAGAACCACCGGATAATCATCTAGAATCATCCCCAGGATGCCGGAGGCAAAGGCGGCAATCACCAGCGCCAGCAGAATCCATCCCAGCTTGCTTTTCCGCCGGGCGGTGACCATGTGCACCAGGCTGAGAAGCAGAAAGACCGTGGAAGCCAGCTTGTGGACAATCACCCCGGTTAAAGGTACGGATACGGTGGCAAGAAAGCTCACCAGCAGCAAAATGCCCAGGATTTTCTTCATGCCATCTCCCCTTCCTTTACCAGGGTCTTGACCCCAAAGACAAAGTAGAGGATGTGAAACACCCACACGCAGGCAAGGGTGATGCACCCGGCGTAAATCCCCCGGCTGCCCATAATCCCGAAGCCGATGCTCATAAGGGCCGTGACGGTGAGCATAATCCGCACCTTTGTCTTTTTCGTCATCCCCCGCCCGGCGGCAAAGTCTGCTAAGTTGTTTTTGTAAAGCTTGGTACCCTTGAACCAGGCATCCAGCCTTTTGGAGCTTTTGGCAAAGCTCCAGGCGGCAAGCATGAGAAAGGGAAAGGCAGGAAGCAGAGGCAGCACCGCACCCAGGGCTCCCAGCCCCACACCGATACAGCCCAATACAATATAACATACTCGTTTCATGGGTTTTTGTCCTTTCTTTTCTTGTCTTTCAGGGTCTCCAGCCCGTGGCGTACCACCAGCACCGGGTGGGAAAGCAGCAGTCTGGGGCCGGAGAAGGCCATCACCTTCCGGATTTGCTGACGCATATCCTTGCGGTAGCAGTGCACCTTGCAGGAGGAGCAGAAGGTTTTGGTCTTACGGAAGGGGCATTTTTCGATTCGCTCCAGGGCGTAGGCTTCCAGCCGGGCGCAGTCCGGGCAGAGGGTTTTGGTTTTGTGGTTTTTCCGGCAGTAAAGGCCAATCATTTCTTTCAGGATTTTCTTTTCCAGGTTTGCTTCCATCAGCTGACCCTCCCGTTTTCCACGGAGCAGACCTTCCCAGCAATGCCCATGGTGGACTTTCGGTGGGATACCAGAATCAGGGTCTTGTCCCGGCAGGACTTATGGAGGGATTTGAGAATCACGCCCTCGTTCAGGCTGTCCAAATTGCTGGTAGGCTCATCCAGCAGGAGGAAGGGAGCGTCGTGGAGGAAAGCCCGGGCAAGACCCAACCGCTGCCGCTCTCCCCCGGAGAGGCTGTCCCCCAGCTCCCCTACCTGGGTGTCATAGCCCTTGGGCAGGGTCATGATGAAGTCGTGGATGGAGGCCTTTTTGCAGGCGGCAATCAGTTCTTCTTCCGTTGCCTCCGGCTTGGCGATTTTCAGATTGCCCCGAATGGTATCCTGGAACAGGTGGGTGGTCTGGGTGACGAAGCTTTCCATCTGCCGAAGATTTCCGGTGTTGATGTCCTCCACCGAGGTTTCCCCGATTGCCACCTGACCGGAACCGGTCTGCCAGAAACGCATAAAGAGCTTTAAGAGGGTGGACTTTCCGGAGCCGGAGCGGCCGGTGATGCCCACAATGGTGTTTTTGGGGATTTCCAGGGAGAAATCCCGGAGAATTTCCTCATTTTCATAGGAAAAGGTGACGTTTTTCGCAGTTGCCCCGGAAAATTCCACCGGGGGCTTGCCGGTAATCTCCTCCACCACCGGAGACTCATCCAGAAGGGACAGCACCCGGTTTCCGGCGGCGAAGGTACTCTGCAAGGTGGCTCCCAGAGCCGCCAGAGCCACCACCGGGCCGAAAGAGCCCATGAGGGTCAGGGTGGCAATCAGGCTTCCGGAAAAGCCCAGAAGCTGGGAAGCAAGCAGGAGCATCCCCAGATCCAGCAGGAGAATCACCCCTCCGGTGACGGCGGCGTTCCCCCCGGCGGCGGCCTTCATGGCCTTTTCCACCCGGGAAAGGGCGGCGGTGCGGCTTTCCATCTCCTGCAGCCGGGCCTCTCCCCTGCCGTACTGCTGAATCTCCGGCAGACCCCGGAGGCTGTCCAGCACAAAGGCGGACAGGTCCCCCGCCTGCTCCCGGAACCGCAGTCCCCGGTCCCGGCTGAGCTTGGAGGTGGCCAGGGGAATCACCACCCCCACCAGAAGATAAGCCATCAGGGCGTAAAGTCCCAGAAGCACATGGCAGCTTCCCAGAAACGCCCCCACCCCCAGGCAGAACAGCACTGCAATGCAGATGGGGGAAATGGTGTGGGCGTAAAACACCTCCAAAAGCTCAATGTCCGAGGTGATAAGGCTGATGAGGTTTCCCCGGTCCTTCCCCTCCAGCTTGGCAGGGCACAGCCGCCGCAGGGCGGTGAACACCCTGTCCCGGAGAAGTGCTAAAAGCTTGAAGGCGATAAAGTGGTTGCAGGACTGCTCCCCATACCGGAGCAGGCCCCGGAGCACCGCCGCCACCGCCAGAAGGGCGAACACCCCTCCCAGGGTCAGAGGGGCGGAAAGCCCCAGAATCTGCAAAATCCCAAAGCCCCCCAGCACCGTAATGCCGGTGGCACACAGGTGCCCCAGCACCCCCAGCCCCACCGCCAGCACCATGTAGCCGGAGAGGGGCTTCACCAGGCCGATAAGCCGGGACATGACAGTAAATCCGCTTTTTTTCACAGGGCAACGCCTCCTTGTGCATAGGTTTCCAGCTCCTGCTGGGCTGTATAAAGTCGGGCATAGACGCCCTTTTGGTTAAGAAGCCTCTGGTGGGTGCCGGACTCTGCCACCCGGCCTTTTTCCAGGACACAGATGTTGTCTGCCTCCCGGATGCTTGCCAGGCGGTGGGAAATCATAATCACGGTTTTCTTCCCCGCCAAGGCCTGAATCAGGGAAACGATGTGGTTTTCGCTTTCCGCGTCGATGTTGGAGGTGGCCTCGTCAAAGATGTAGATGGGGCTGTCATGGAGAAGTCCCCGGGCCAGGGCCAGCCGCTGGCATTGCCCTCCGGAGAGGTTTGCTCCCCGCTCCTGCAAGAGGGTGTCCAGCCCCTGCTCCTGCCGAAGATAATCCGACAGCTTCACCTGCTCCAACACAGCCCACATGGTCTCGTCCGTTGCCTCCGGGCAGGCCATGGCCAGGTTTTCCCGGACGGTGCCCTTGAAGAGGTAGCTTTGATGGCCGATGTAGGTGACGGCTTTCAGGAGGCTCTCCTGGGAAATCTCTTCCAGAGGAATCCCCCCCAGGGTGAGGCTTCCGGTAAAGCCGGTGTTTCTGCCCATGAGGAGGGAAGCAAGGGTGGACTTGCCGCAGCCGCTTTCTCCCACAATGGCGGTAAAGCTCCCCCGGGGAAAGTCCAATGTCACATTTTGAAGCACCTGCCGCTCCGGGTCATAGGAGAAGGACAGATTCCGGCAGGAAAGGGCAGCCCCTTCCGGCACCTTCTTGGTGCCAGAGGCTGGGGTTTCCAGATCCAGAATGTTCTCCATCTTCTCCCAGGCCGCCATGCCGTTCATGGCGATGTGGAAAAAGGAGCCTAAAAGCCGCATGGGAAGGAAAAAGTCCGCAGAAAGAAGGAGAATCATGAGGCACCCAAAGAGGGACACGGTTCCGGCTCTTAGCTGCAAAAGCCCCAGCACCGCCCCCAGGGCAGCGCCGCCATAGGCCACCAAATCCATGATGGTGATGGAGTTTAGCTGCATGGTCAGCACCTTCATGGTGATTTTCCGGAACCGCTCCGCCTGGGCGTTCATTTCCGCCTGCTTGAGGCCATCGGTCTGGTAGATTTTGGTGGTGGTAAGCCCTTGCAAATTCTCCAGGAAGGTGTCCCCCAGGGCGGTGTACTCCCCCCAGTATTTAGACAATAGCTTTTTTGCCCACCGCTGCACCAGGATGATGGACACAGGGATGAGGGGTACGCACACAAACAGCACCGCCGCCGCTCCCAGGCTGATGGGAGCAAGGACCACAAAGAGGGTCAGGGGTGCCAGCATGGCGTAAAACAGCTGGGGAAGGTAGGAGCCAAAGTAGGTTTCCAGCTGCTCCACCCCCTCCACCGCCACCTGCACCGCCTGGGAGGTGGAGACCTGCTGCCGGAAGCTGCTGCCAAGGCTTAGTAGCTTTCGGTAAAGGGCAGACCGGAGGGTCTTTTTTACCGCCCGGCTGCTCCGGTAGCCCATGGCAGAAGCTGCCAGGGTGCAGCCAAACCGAATCCCCACCCCCGCCAGGACAATGGCGGCGGTGGCAAGCACCCGGGTCTGGGACACCTGCCCCCCATACAGAGCCTGGAGGAATGCGGCAATGGCCGTCATCACGGCGATGTTTGCCAGCAGCCCCAGCCACTGAAAGGCCACATTGGCGGCGATGTATTTTTTGCTCTCCGGCACGGTGTTTACCAGCCGCTTGTTCATCATGGGAATCACCCCCCTGAAAGTATGGCAGTTAGCATAGGCTAATTGTAAAGCAAAGATTTGGGACGCCAACATATTGTTAGCGTCCGCTAACCTATAGAGAGGAAAAAGCGGTTAGACATTGCTAACCGCCTGTATTCTACCGGGAAGTTCAAGGTTTGTCAAGTATTTTTTCCGACGCAGTCAATTTCGCACGGTAGCTTTCAGCGAATCGTTACTTCCCTGACCCGCCCGCCGGGGTGCCCCCGGTGTCAATTTCGCACGATGGCTTTCTGCGATTCGTTTTTTCCCTGACCCGCCCGCCGGGGTGCCCCCGGTGTCAACTTCGCACGATAGCTTTCTGCGATTCGTTACTGCCCCTCCAGTGCCCGGTATCGTTACCTTGTAGAAGGGTTCCGTAAATACCTCCCTCCGGGAGGGAGGTGGCTTGGGGCGCAGCCCCAAGACGGAGGGAGCCAGCGGGCCGAAAACCAATTCAAGCACCAGAGTCAGAACCTCCCCAGGGTTAAAACTTACCTATGCCCCTATCCCAAGAAAGCCCCTGGTATAATGGGCATAGGATATCGGCAGGCAGTGCCTGCTGACAATTTCGCACCAAACTGGTCTGTAATCGTTCTTTCCCTGACCCGCCCGGTATCGTTACTGCGGTGGAGGGTGGGGCGTCGATAACCTCTATCAAGCACCAACTCCATAGCGAATCATTCGCTTACCCCCCGCCGGCTCCCTCAGACGCCTTCGGCGCCAGCTCCCTCCCGGAGGGAGCTATGGGCTGGCAGCTTTCCACATTGGCTTGTGCTTTGGGGAAGTGCCTGCCGTAACTCCAACAAAGATTTTGCCCCCAATGCCCTTTCCGGGGCATTGGGGGCGTCTTTTACTTGGTTTTTCTGGCTTTTTCCGCAGCTTCCAAAAGGGCCTGCCGCTCGTTGGGGAGCTGTTCCTGTTGGACTTGCTCCAGAAGGGCGTTCAGAGTCTTTCCCAGGATGGGGCCTGAGGGGTAGCCCAGGGCCAGCAGGTCTTTGCCGCCTATCGCTAAGTCCCGGAGGGTGAAGGCGGGGGGCTCCTGGAGAAGTTCCTCCAGAGCCTTCCGGGTCAGGGAGAAGTCCTCCGGTGTGGGAAGTCCTGTGCCCTTGGCGGAAAAATCCCCCTCCTGGAGGGTCAGAAGCTTTTCCACCAGCTCCGGGCCGTACTTTCCAATCCGCTTCCTGAGAAGCTTCTTGTCCGGGGTCAGGAGGAGCATATGGTTTCCCACCAGCATCTCCACCCCCTCCCGCAAGGCGGTGGGGGCTTTCAGGGTGGTAAGCACCTGGTGGGCAATCCGGCGGCTGGCCTCCGGGTGACCGTAAAAGTGCCCATGCCCGGCTTCATCCAGGGTGAAGGTCTGGGGCTTTCCTGTGTCGTGGAGAAGGGCTGCCCACCGCAGGGTCAAATCCTGGGGCATCTGCTCCACCACGTGGGCGGTGTGGGTATACACATCGTAGGCGTGGTGGGGGTTGTGCTGCAAAAAGCCCACCATGGGGGCAAGCTCCGGCACCGCCTGGGTAAGAATCGGGCAGAAGGTGCCCAAGTCCTCCCCCTTTGCCAGCAGAAGAATCTGGCACAGCTCGGCATAGACCCGCTCCCGGGCAAGGGCGTGAAGGGTGGGCGCCAGGGAAATCATGGCCTGCAAGGTTTCCGACCTGGGGGTGAGGCCGTACCGGAGGGCAAAGCGCACGCCTCTTAAAATCCGCAGGGCATCCTCCCGGAATCGGGTTTCCGGGTCTCCCACGGTGGAAAGCACCCGGTTTTGCAAATCCTTCTGTCCCCCAAAGGGGTCGGTCAGTCCGGTTTTGGGGTTCCAGGCCATGGCGTTGATGGTAAAGTCCCGCCGGGCTAAGTCCGCCTCCACCTGGGGGACGAACTTCACCCATCCCGGGTGACGGCTGTCCCGGTAGTCCCCTTCTGTGCGGAAGGTGGTGATTTCGTATACTTCGTTCTGGAAGATGACCCCGATGGTGCCGTGTTTCTCTCCGCTATGAATGAGGGGGAAGTCAGAAAACACCTGGCAGATTTCCGGGGGCTTTGCGCTGGTGCAGATGTCATAGTCGTGGGGCTGTAGGCCCAGGACCCAATCCCGGACACAGCCACCCACCACGTAGGCAGAAAATCCTGCCCTTTCCAGCCGCTCCAGGCAGAAGGCCGCCCCTTCCGGCAGCTTCATGGGGTCTCCTCCCGGGGCCGGACAGGCCGCAGCCGTGCCGACTGGAGGATGGTGATAAAGTCAAACAGGGTCCAAAGGCCCATAGCCAGGTAGAAAAGCCACAGCCGGGTGTTCAGGCTGTAAATGCACAGCAGCAGCGCCCCCTGGTTGAAGAACACATACCACCGGAGCTTTCCCCCCAGCAGTTCCAGGCAGGTGCGGTGGTAACAGGCCACCATCAGGAACACAGAGCCCAACACCTGGAACAGGTAGTTTTGCAGCTGGGGCTCAGCGCTCCACTGGCGGTACTGGCTGATGAGGTGTGCCATAAGGTACACGGTAATGACCACCATTTCAAAGGTGCGGGATTTGTTCCGCTGGGTCTGCTTCCAGCACAAAGACATAAGGCTCAGGGCCGCCAGAATCCCCAGCATACTGGTGATGGTCATAGCCAGGTCCCGGGAGGAAAAGAGCTCCCCGAAAGAGGCAGCCAGAATCCCCACCCCTGCCAGAATCTGCCCCAAAAGGCCGATTCCGCTGGCGGGAGGATTTTTCCGGACGACACAGTTAGGATTGGGGGGGAAGCAGAACAGCAGGACCATCACCGCCACCGTCAGCACCAAAGTGAGGATATGGGCCGGATGGGTGACGGAGAGAAGGTTCCTTCCGTCCAGTCCTGTGGCAAAGAGCCAGATTCGAAGAAGAAGCCCCAGAAAACCTGCCCCCAGGGGCAGCCAGGGATAGATGGGAAATCGGAATACTCGCTTCATAGGTACACTCCCAGGTTTACAGAATTTCGAGAATCAGGTACAGTAGCCCGGTGATCACGGGCTGGTGGAGAAGGTAGACAGGCAGAGACCACTTTCCCAGCAGGGTAAAAAAGGCAAGCACCGGATTGGCGGGGTTTACCCGGGGCAGGAGGGTCTCCTTTTTCCGGTACAGCGTTTTCCCCAGGAAGGCGCCCACCAGGAAAAAGCCCAGGTTGGAAAGCAAGGGGAAATAGTCCGAGGAGGCAAAATCTCCGGGCACCAGTCCCAGAGGGATAAGCCAGGGGAAGTCCACAACCACGTTGCCGGAAATCCACAGCCCCAGGACAGTCAGTCCCAGCCCCAAAAGCCCCAAAGCCCACACAGGAAGCCTTTTCAGGAGCGGCCACAAAAGCATACACACCCCCAGGCAGTGAAGCACCCCAAAATAGATGATGATGGACTTGTCCGCCATATTCAGAAAGTACATCCCGGCGGTGACGGCGGAGCAAAGCAGGCCGCAGGCGAACACAATCAGGCCCCTTCGCACCGGGTGGGAACCCAGGGTGACGCAGATGCCGGAAATCAGCAGAAACAAGACCCCGCCCCACTGCTTGATGAGGTCAAACAGCCGGCTGTCCGCAAGAAAGGGCAAAGAGAAGAAGGTCTGCAAATCGTAAATGAGATGGACAACCACCATCCCCAGAATACACACGCCCCGGAGCACATCCAGCTCCCAAATGCGTTTTTTCATATAGATCCTCCCGCAAGGTTTTCCCGGAGGAAAAGAATCCGGCGGTGCCGGTATTTTTTTATTATATCAGTCCCGGCGCTTAAAATCCAGCCCTATGGCGGTCTTTTTTCTGTGAGGGGGGGAAATAGCAGAAAAAAGGGCCTGCCGCAAACTTACATTTTTGCAGCAGACCCATTTTTGACCTGTATCATTACATATTCTCCTTTGCAGTTTTGCAGGAGGCCACCAACATTGCCCGGAGGGATCTGCATTTGGAAGAAAGCAAATGGTAGGTATTTTCGTCTATATACCCGGTTCTATACAGAAGCTCCAGCCAATATCCGGTTTCACCTGCTTCTTTCAAGGCGATTTCCAACTTGGAGATGAAGTCCCTTTTTCCCTGGGCGTATTGGGCTTCGTGAATATTGGCACCTATGGATGTTCCGCTTCTGCCAATCTGATTGGCAATGATGGATTCATGTTTTGCCTTCAAATCTTTTACAAGCCCGATAATATCAACGGAAAATTCCATGGAAAGCGCTTTCAGTTTGGATTCTGCCATATGCTCTTCCCCCTTTATGGGCAGTATAGCACAAAAAGTAATTGTTTTGCAAGTAGTGAGAAGTGATGCAGTGCTACGCACTGTGATGCGTTGCTTTGCACCGTGATGCGATGCGTTCTTCCTCGCACGAAGTGCGCATCACGCCGTAGGCGCATCACACCCGTAGGGTGCATCACGTTCCCGGAGGGAACGCATCACTCCCCTGGGGGGTGATGCAGTGCTGCGCACTGTGATGCGATGCGTTCTTTCTCGCACGGAGTGCGCATCACGCCGAAGGCGCATCACACCCATAGGGTGCATCACGTTCCCGGAGGGAACGCATCACTCCCCTATGGGGCGATGGGGTGCTTGATGGGAATGTATTGCGTCTGAATAAATCGTTTGTAAACTACACTTTTTTAGTGAGAAGTGATGCAGTGCTGCGCACTGTGATACGGCGCTGCGCACCGTGGTGCGATGCGTTCTCTCTCGCACGGAGTGTGCATCATACCCGGAGGGTACATCACACCCATAGGGTGCATCACGTTCCCGGAGGGAACGCATCACTCACAAGGGACTTCCTTTTTCCCAAAGCCGTCAGTTAATTTAAGTTTTTGAGTGAGAGGTTTTGGGGTACTTGACGGGAGCTTGTTGCGTATGAATTAGGGAACCTCTGAATAAATCGTCTGCGGCTGAACAGCGGATCTTTTTCCCCATCCATGCAGAATGGAAAACAGGAAATACAAGAAGTATTCCCCTGTTTTCCATTCTTTTGTCTGAGAAAAAATCTCTCGCTGTCAGCTCTTGCCGATTTAATCAGAGTTTCCTTAGCTGTCTTTTTAGTGAGAAGTGATGCGGTGCTTTGCACCGTGATGCAGTGCTGCGCACTGTGATGCGATGCGTTCTCTCTCGCACGAAGTGCGCATCATGCCGAAGGCGCATCACACCCGCAGGGTGCATCACGTTCCCGGAGGGAACGCATCACTCACAAAAAAGACCAGTCCGTTGGACTGGTCTTTTTTGTGGTGGGGGAGGACGGATTCGAACCATCGAAGCGATACGCAGCAGATTTACAGTCTGTCCCCTTTGGCCACTCGGGAACTCCCCCATATGAAATTTGTGTTTTGTCTGAATGGAGCCGGTAGACGGACTCGAACCCCCGACCTACTGATTACAAATCAGTTGCTCTACCAACTGAGCTATACCGGCGGCTCAAACAGAACACGCTTATTATAACCACCAAGTACTCTTTTGTCAAGCACTATTTTCCCGGTTTTGCAATTATTTTGGTGCCTGGGAGGAAGTCTCCCAGGCACCGGAAAATCAGAACTTGCCGCCACCGCCGCCGTGGCTCCGGCCGGAGGAGCTGGTGTGGCTTCCGGAGGAGGAGCTGCTCTTGGGTTTGGCAGTTACGGTATGAGTACGGTACAGGTATACGTCCCGGCTGGTGGTTACATTCAGGCTGCCGGGGCAGATGTAGCTGGCAGCGCTGTGCTGGGGCCGGACGGTCTTCATCTGGGACCGCATGGTGAAGGTGACAATCAGGGCCACCACCACACCGATGGCGATGCAGATCACCGCTCCCAGAAAATAGGCCGGGGTCATCTGCTTTTCGCAGGACTTACCGAAGGCTTCAAAGGCGGCGTAGTAGGACCCGGAGGAGAGGTACTTTACCACCGCATCTTCAATCTTGTCAGAGGAAATCTCGTCCTCGCACTTGCCGCTGGTGGATACCCACCAGTCCCGGAACTCCATGCTCACCAGGAACAGGGCGCCGTCCGGCAGGAAGCCATAGGTGTCGTAGTAATCATCGGCGTAGGATCTGGGGCTCTTACCCCCCAGAGAGTCCACCGTCACCACCACCAGGGAGATGTCCAGTTTCTCTCCCAGGCTCCTTAAATAAATTGTGAGCTTTGCCTCCTGTTCGTCTGTGAGCAAATCCGCTCCGTCATCGATCAGGCCGTAGGTTTTGACCCCCTGGGAGGCTGCCGCAGGAAAGGCAAGGAAAATTCCCAGAACAAGCACCAAAAGAAGGGCTGTGATTCGTTTTTTCATGGGGCACCTCCTTAAATCAGTCCGGTGAGCAGGCCCAGGACGTAGCTTACCACCGCCACGCCTCCGGCAATGCCGGCAAAGAAAGCGGCAAAGCGGCCCGGGTCAATGGGCAGGTTTCCCACAAACTTTCCGGTCTGGCCGTTCATGGCGAACAGGTAAGTCTTTTCCCGGAACTTGGTGGTCATGGTCCACACGGGAAGGAGGGCGTAAGCCACATGACCCTTTTCCACATGGATGGTACTCTTCTCCGGCACTACCGTATTGTAGCCCTTGACGGTTTCCCGGAAGGCATCCTGGGTGCTGTTTTTGATACGCTCGTTGGCTCTGGGGGCGCAGGTTTCCGCATCCTGGTCGTATTTGTCCGCCAGGTAGCCGGCTAAGTAGGCGGTCTGGAAGTCTACGCCCTGCTTCCAGTCGAAGGGTTCGATGGATTCCATCAAATCGTCGGGCATTTTGGTGGAGCCGTCCACCGGCACGTCTGCAAAGCTCAGGTTTCCCTCCCGGAGAATGGCGTAATGGCTGGTCTCCGTGTGGATGTGGTCCGAGTCGCTCCAGGTCCGGACCCGGGTGCCCCGGAACCGGAGGTTGGCGTCGGCCTTGCCGTCAAAGAGCCAGAAGGGTACGTACATTCCCTGGATTTCCTGGATTTTGTTCTCGCTTTTGAACACCTTGGGAAGCAGGGGCTTTTTCAGCAGGTGCTTTTTGAAAGCCTCCACCGCCGCCTTTTTGTCCAGCTTGAAGGGAATCACCAGCTCCGGCTTCAAGGCACCGGACAGCCGACCGGAGAGCACCACCGCATTGCCGCAGTAGGGACAGCTGGTAGCGGCGGTATTCTCGTCCGTCACCAGTTCGCCGCCGCAGGAACGGCAGACGTAGTGGTTCACCGGTTCCTCCCAGGTGGCCTTTTCTTCCGTATCCCACTCCATGGAATCCTCGGCGCTGGTTTCTTTCAGCACCTCGTCCATTTCCTTCAGGGCCTGGGTTTCAAACTCCGTGTCGCAGTAGGGGCACTTCATCTTCTGGGCTTCGCTGTCAAAGCCCAGAGTGCCGCCGCAGCATGGGCATTTATATTCCAATAGCGTTGCCATAGGCATAGCCTCCCTTACTGAATGTCCTGATTGTCAAAGGGGTCGCCGCACTCCGGGCAGAACTTGGGGGGATGCTTGGGGTCTGCCGGTTCCCAGCCGCACTTGTCGCACCGGTAGAGGGGCTCTCCGGCGGGGCGCTTGGCGCCGCACTCGGCGCAGAAGTTGCCCTTGTTCACAGCGCCGCAGCTGCACTTCCAGCCCTCTTCCGGCTTCTTGGCGCCGCAGCTGGTGCAGAACTTTCCGGTGTTCTTGGTGCCGCAGGTGCAGACCCACTCACCGGCAGCCTTGGCCTCCGGCTTCTTGGCACCGCAGTTGGGGCAGAACTTCCCGGTGGCGGTGTTGCCGCAGCTGCACTTCCAGGAATCCCCCTGGGGCGGCTGGGGCTGGGGCTGCTGGGCCTGTTGCTGCTGACCCATGGCATAGAGGTTCTGGGCGTTCATGGCGCCTCCGGCATTCATAGCCATGCCCATGCCCAAAAAGCCCGTCATGGCACCGGCAGAGTTTCCTGCCGCCGTCTTCATGGCCTCGGACTGGGCGCCCACCAGGGTAGCTGCCGCCATGGTGGGGTCCCGGAGGATGGCGGTGCGCTGGGCCTCCTTGATCATCTGGGCGTCTTCCTCCGGCAGGGTGACAGAACCCAGGGCGATGCTCACAACTTTCAGACCCCGCAGAGCTCCCCACTTCTCAGACAAAGTGGCGTTCATGGCGTTTTCCAGGTCGGTATTGTGGGCTACAATCTGGTTGGGCCGCAGCTCCATGTCGGACAGCCGTCCGAAAGCCGGCTGCAAGGCGCTGATAAACTCGGTTTTCAGCTGGCTGTCAATCTCCGCCCGGGTGTAGTCCCCCTCCACGTTGCCGCACACGTTGGTATAGAACAGCAGGGGGTCGGCAATCTTATAGGAGTAGACACCGGAGCAGCGGACGGACACGTCCACATCCAGGCCGATTTTGGAGTCCACCACCCGGAAGGGGATGGGGTTGGGGGTGCCGAACTTGTTGTCCAGCAGCTCCTTGGTGTTGATGTAGTACACCCGCTGATCCTTACCGGTGTCGCCGCCGTAAGTGAACCGCTTACCGATGGTCTTGAAGGTCTCCAGGATGCTCTTGCCCAGGCTCCCGGCAAAGATGGAAGGCTCGGTGGAGGAATCGTAGGTAAACTGACCCGGCTCGGCGCAGACCTCCACAATCTTGCCCTGCTCCACAATCAGCATACACTGGCCGTCTGCCACGGCAATGCCGGAGCCGTTGGAGATAATATTGTCGCTTCCCTTGGTGTTGGAGGAGCGGCCGCTGGTGCGCTTGACACCCTTGGTCACCAAAAGCTCCTTGGGCATGGCCTCACAGTAGAAAAACTCTTTCCACTGGTCCGCCAGCACACCGCCAACGCTTCCCATTGCGGCTTTCATCAATCCCATAGATATGTCTCCTTTCGCCTTGGGTCTTCTGCCCAAATTTCCAGTTTATTGTACCACAGTTTTTGCTCTTTTGCCACACTTTTTTTGCGCCCGGGAAATTTACAAAATGTTTATGAGATATTCAGCAAGTGTTATTATTTTCCCCTGAGAATAAGACTATCAATTCAAGAGAAAAGGTGAAACCTATGGAAAACAATATGGAAAACAACTTCGATTCTTACGAATCCAATGAACAGCCCCGGCAGGAGGAATACACCGAGCCTTTTACCCAGCCGGAACCTCCCGTCCAACCGGAGCCTCCCATCCAGGCTGCCCCGAAAAAGAAGAAATCCATGGGCCCCAAGCTGGTCGCCCTTTCTTTGTGCTTTGCCCTGGTTGGGGGCGTGGCAGGCGGCGCCGGTGTTCTGTGGTACACCAGCGGAAAATCCCCGGTGACGAACACCTCCAATGCCCTTATGGGGAACCGGGAAAACAGCGTGATTGCCCTCAACTCCGTGGACACCGGCAAGGAGCTGACCGCCGCTGAGGTCTACGCCCAGAACGTCCGTTCCACCGTGGGCATCACCACCTCCATCACCACCAACTTCTGGGGCTACCAGACCGTAAACGCCGCCTCCGGCTCCGGCTTCATCGTCACCGATGACGGCTACATCCTCACCAACTACCACGTGGTGGAAGATGCGGATTCCATCACCGTTTCCATGTACGAGGGGCAGACCTATGAGGCTGAGTTGGTGGGCTTTGATGCCTCCAACGACGTGGCGGTGCTGAAAATCGAAGCAGAAGGCCTCACCCCCGTGGTGCTGGGAGATTCGGACAATCTGAATGTAGGCGACAATGTGGTAGCCATCGGCAACCCCCTGGGTGAGCTGACCTTCTCCCTCACCTCCGGTGCCATCAGCTCCCTGAACCGGAACATCACCATGTCCAACGGCTCCACCATGAACCTGATGCAGACCGACTGCGCCATCAACTCCGGCAACTCCGGCGGCGCTCTGTTTAATATGTACGGCGAGGTCATCGGCATTACCAATGCCAAGTACTCCTCCAACGGCGGCGGGGAGGCCAGCATTGACAACATCGGCTTTGCCATCCCCATCAACCTGGCCTGGGAGATTGCCCAGAGCATCATTGAGAAGGGCTATGTGTCCACCCCCTATATCGGCGTCACCGTGTCCGATGTGGGACAGCAGTTCCAGAACTACGGCCTGCCTCAGGGCGCTGCGGTTCAGTCCGTGGTGGAAGGCGGCCCGGCAGAGAAAGCAGGCCTCCAGGCCAATGACATCATCACCCACATAGGCGGCGAGGAAATCACCGGCTATGCCCAGCTTTCCCAGTATATCCGGGAGGCCGGAGTGGGCGGTCAGCTGAAGCTCACCGTCTTCCGTCAGGGCGAAACCCTGGAAATCACCGTCACCATCGGCGAAACCCGTCAACAGAACAACGGTTAAAAAACAAGGCGGCGTGCCGCCGCAGTCAATTTCGCACGGTAGCTTTCTGCATCTCGTTACTTCCCTAACCCGCCCGGTATCGACACCGCACCAAAGGCTCCCTTGTGAAAGGGGTGGCGTGCCGCCGCAGTCAATTTCGCACGGTAGCTTTCTGCATCTCGTTACTTCCCTAACCCGCCCGGTATCGACACCGCACCAAAGGCTCCCTTGTGAAAGGGGTGGCGTGCCGCCGCAGTCAATTTCGCACGGTAGCTTTCTGCATCTCGTTACTTCCCTAACCCGCCCGGTATCGACACCGCACCAAAGGCTCCCTTGTGAAAGGGGTGGCGTGCCGCCGCTGTCATTGCGTACGGTAGCTTTCTGCATATCGCTACTTCCCTAACCCGCCCGGTATCGGCAGTGCAGCCAAAGGCTCCCTTGCCAAAGGGAGCTGGCACGCCGGAGGCGTGACTGAGGGATTCACAGCAGGCACTTTCTGAGTGAACAAGCCCATGTGGAAACCTGAAAGCCACGGAATCCCCCCGCCTCGGCGTTGCCGAGGCACCCCCCTTTCACAAGGGGGGCTTTGGACTGCGCCCCAAGCCACCTCCCTCCCGGAGGGAGGTATAAATGGAGCCTTCTGCATAGCAATGACACCGGGAAGATTCATAGAATCAGGGCCTGCTGCAAAACTTTCATTTTGCAGCAGGCCCTTTTCTGTGTTTACTGCCCCGTCTGGGTTTTGTCCGTGGGGGTTTTCTCGTGCTGGGTTCCGAAATAGAAGGACACCACCATGGAAATGATAATCATGGCGTTGTCCGCCGTGATGTCCCCCCGGAAGGACAGCACCGCAAAGACCGTAATCACCACCAGGGTGACAAGGGTCTTGACTTTCAGAAGATTTTTGATACTTTCAAGCATTCTGTGCGCTCCTTTCCAAATCTGCAATCCGATGGTTGATAACCTTGATTTGCTCCTCCACCACAGGCATCCGCCGGGCAAAGTTGTTATGCTCCCGTACCTCCCGGGTCAGGTCCTGGATTTTGGTATCCGTGACCGCCTGGGCTATCTTTATGGCGTTTTCGCTTTTCCGGGCGGTGATGAGGCTGGTGACAATCACACCCAAAAGGGACATCCCCCCGGTAATCAAGGCCACCAAAATGGCCTCGCTCATGGCTACACCCCCAGAAGCTTGCCCCAGGTGGCGGGGCCGGCAATGCCGTCTGCCGTCAGTCCCTTGGCCTTCTGGTAGCTTTTCAGGGCCGCCAGGGAAGCTGCCCCGAATACGCCGTCAATGCCGGAGCTGCCGCAGGGGTAGCCCTGGGCAATGAGGGCTCCCTGGAGGATTTTGGCGGCGTCCCCACGGGAACCGGACTTTACCACCGGCAGACCCTCAATCTTCCCGGAGGGCTGGGGGGTGGGTTCCGGTGTGGGAGTGGGCTGGGTCTCCCCTTCTGCCACATAGTCGGTGTTATAATACCGGCAGATACCCTGGCAGATGGCCGCCCCAATCTGGGCCTTGTTTTCCGTCAGCCACTTGGCAACCTCCGGCACATCGTGGAAGTCCACCTCCACATAGGCGGTGGGGGCGACTGCCGCCTGAATTTCATAAAGCCCCGGGTTGGCGGTGATGTTGCTGCTGGTGCCCGGGGTGATTTTGTCCAGGGTCTCCAGAATTGCCTGGCAGACCTGGAAGCCCTTGCCGGTAAGATCCAGGGCCATCAGCCGGGTGCCGCTGACCTTGCCGTCAAAGGCGTTGGTGTGGATGGGCAGGTGCAAGTCCGCCTTCCACTCGTTACTCTCCTTTACCCGGTCGTACATGGTGCCGTAGTCGCCGCACTTTACTTGGAAGCCGCACCGTTTCAGGTGGGCAGCCAGCTCCCGGGCGATGCCCCGGCACACCTCCTGCTCGTTGGTGCTGAGCCCCGCATACACATTGGCAGGCTGGCTGCTGGGGGACAGATAGATTTTCTTCATGGTTTTATTCCTCCTTGCTGCTGATAATTTCCTCTGCTTCCTCCCGGGTCAGGATACGCCCCACGGCATTTTCCACCATGGAAGCATCCCAAAGACCCATTCGGTACCATCTTTTAATCATTTCCTTCATGCCAGAACTCCTTCCGTGAGGGTTCCCGTCATCATGGCGGTGTAGACCAGCTGGGCCTCCAGCCGGTCCAACCGGGTGGGGGTGGGGTCGTTGGCAAAGGGGATATAGACCAGAATTTCCTGATAATCCCCATCTTCCCAGGCAAACTTCTCCACATTGTCAATGGGGGCTGCCTCCGGCTTAATCACGGTTTTGGGTTGCAGATAGCCCTTTGTCAGGTCATAGCTTTCCAGAATATTGCCTTCCAGGTCATACACCATCATTTCCACCTCCCCACCACCAGCATATTCGTCTGGATGGTCTGCTGTCCCATATCCGGCAGATTACAGTCGAAATTTGCCACATTTGTGTTCTGGATTGTCGCCGTATCCCCATAGCACGGGGCATAGGTAGTTCCGCAGGCGGCATTGGCCAGCGCCGCAGCCACCGACAAAAAGCCGAAGGGCAAGGATACATTGGCACAGTTATACACGCCGCCCCAGGCATTTGTTCCCCAGTTTGTGACGGTTCTGCTGGTTTTGCCCCAGCATTCCGCCCGCCCGCTGGCCCACTTTCGGTAGTTCCAGATTCCCGATGTGCCTGTTGCCACAACGTAGTCCGGGGCGATTTTGGAGGAAAGCAGGTAGTAGTTTTTTGTGGCAGAAAGGTTCGGGTCAGGAGGGTCAATCAAATAGTTCTCATTTTTTCCTGTGTTGGCTGCCTTGGTGAACAGATACAGCCTGTCCGTGGTTGGACTCAGGGCAATGCCGCCCAGGTTTTTGTCATCCCGGGACAAATACAGCGTGGGGGTTCCTCCGGCGGAGTCAACCCGCAAACTGGTTCCGTGCACGGATATGGGCACATTGAAGTTGAATGTACGCTCGCCCCAGTCAAAAACAGGAACGCCTTTGCTTAGCGTTCCGGTCAGGGTGAAGTGCATGGCTTCATCCTGGGCGTATATCCGGAAGTCATAGGCATTCAGGTAGGAAAGTCCCGTAAGCGCCAGGTTTGCCCTATAGGTGTTGTCCGTTACGGTGGCAGGAATTTCCGTTGCGGTACTCCAGCTGCTTTTCCCTTTCTCCACATACTGCACCGTCAGATACAGCTTGTTTGCCCTGGATGCGGAGAAGTTGGCGTTCCAGAAATTGCCCTTACAGGTCACCGTAACCGTGTCGCCGGTGGGCTCATCTCGTGTAATCTGAGGAACACAGGTCAGGGGGATGTAGGGGTGCATATCTATATCCTTGTAGGCGGAATTGTAATACCCCCGGCTGTCCCATACCTCAAATACATAGTGCCACTGAGAGGCGGTCTCAAAGGTTGCCCTATACTTCCCGTCCTCCCCGGCAACCGCATCCACCCCATTGATCCGGACGGAGCGCAGCGCCGCATAATTCCGGGCTTCCACGTTGGCTGCGGCAACAATGGTGGAGATGTACCGGATTGCCTGGCCATCGGTCAACGCCAGGGTTGTGGCATCCGTAATTTCAAAATCCCCCCGGATTGTGGGTTTGCTTGCAGCTTCGGGAGCAGTTGCCCGGAATGTGGTGGTCGTTTCCCCAATCTTTGTGGCGCCGGAATAGGTCTGGCAGGTGAGGATTACGGTGCCATACTTGGCGTTGGGAATCTGCTGGTAAAATTCATCCGCAGGCATTTCCCAGGGGATAGACGTTTCCGCAGTTTTGGTAGCAATGAATCCAGACTTTTTCCCAAACACATAGGATATGGTGTGGGTAAAGGAGGGGCTTGCCCGGGATATGGAAATCAGGGTGGAGCCGCCAATATCGGCGTTGACCGCATAGATGGCAGAGGCTCTGGGAATGGTGGTCAGTGCCCATGTGCCGGTCATTTCCATGGCTCCGGGGGCGTAGTCACTGGCTGAGCTTACATCCGGGGTGGACACGGAAAAGCTCATGGTTTTCTTGCCGTTGGAGGCATGGGCAACCGTAACCCGGCCACTTTTGATCATCTGTTCCGGCGGGTCATCGGTGGAAATCTGGAACCTGAAATTACTGATGGCAATGGTCTTGCCCCCTATCTCAATATTCCAGTTGTGGGTCTGGCTTGACCAGAAGCCGGAATTGCCCCTGACGATGGAAAACGCATAGGATACCAAAGAGGTATTGTCCGTCACATTGGTGCTCTCCTCCGTCAGAATCAGTTTGAGACTGTATCCCCTTTCGCCGGCTTTTGTGAATCCTTGTTTTTGTAATGCCATCCTGTTAACCTCCAACCCAGAAGCAGGCGGACCGCCCGGTTCCGTAATCCTCAAATCTTGCGTTTTCCCCCACAATCAAATACTGCCCGGCGGTCAAATCCCTTGCCTTCACGCCTTCCTTTGTTGCAGTCAGGATTTCAGTACCATCACGTGTCACTTTCATACCCGCTTCATCCAGCAGGTTTTTCATCGACTGTCCTTCATTGGAGATACTGAGACCTTCCCTGTCAAAGTGAAATCCGGTTCCTGTGATGTGCACACCTTGGGCATTTTGCAAAGCCTGGGTAAATTTCAGGGAAAGCCCCTCTGCGGTCAGGTCGAAAATGCCCTCTTTCTTCGCCGTTTCCAAGGTGTCGTTGATTCCGTCAATCCGGTTATTGATTTCACTGACCGACCCGAAAATCGAGCCTTCCGTAATCTCGAAATTGACCTCTTTCTTCACCTCCTGGACAATTTTCTCATTGGTGTCCTCCGGAGCCGGTGTCCAATCGGTGGCCTTGTTGCCATTTTCAACCATCATGTGTCCATAGGTTAGCGTACAAGCAACGCCTTCTACACCACTGTTGGCACGAAGCCCAATGCCCAAAAACAAAGGTGACTCTGTCCTTGTGACCCGGAGGGTTTTAACGACTCTGCTCCAATCGGTGCCAATAGACCCGGTAGCCCATTCGTAGGATAACCGGGTGCCAGCCTCATTGAAGAACTGTACGAGAAAACTATTCCCATCGTAAGCCACATCGCTTTTCACATCACAGCCGATGGTGTATACTTCACCATTTTTCACTTGGATTTTCTCAAGCTCTGTGTATGTTCCTGCGGGAATCGTGATTTCTTCCCCTTCTATCTTTGCGTTGCCTATAAGCCGGATGCAGGTATCGTCCCAGAACTGCGTGCCAAGTTGAAGGTTTCTTCCGCCCACCTGCACCTCATTTACCGCCTCCCAGGAGGAATCGCATACCGGAGTGGTGTACTCGGTTTTCGTGGGGTTGGCATAGACGATTTTGGAGCGGGTCCAGAGATATTTCCCGGCGCTCCAGACTGGGGGCTCCGGAACCCAGCTTCCTCCGGTCTGTTCAGTTTTGGAGTCAGACAGATAGTACTCCTCTTCTATGGCTGTAATGGTGGTGCCGGAAGCTCCCGTGGAGCCCTTGGCACCGGTGATGCACACAGGCTTGCTCTCCTCCACACCGCCGCTGGAGAGGGTGGTCACGGTTTTGCTCCACATATACTTGCCGTTGACCCAGGTTGGGGCCGTGGCAGACCAGCTGCCGCCGGTAAGCGTGGTAGCGCTGGTTGACAGATAATACTGCACATCTATGGACTGAACCCCCACGCCGGCAGTACCCGTCTCCCCCTTTTCCCCTTGGGGTCCGGTGGCGCCTGCAATGCAGGTGGGGGCGCTGTAGGATACGCTTCCGTCCCCTTTGGTGGTTTTGGTGCGGCTCCACATATACTTTCCATCCACCCACTCTGGAGCAGTTTCGCTCCAGCTTCCCCCTGCGAGCTCCGTGGTACTGGTTGACAGATAATATTGGGTGATTGCCTCTGCCAGAGCGGCTGCCTGTACGGCAGTCACCTTGGTTTCCGTCTTTTCCACCCGGGCGGTGATGCCCTCCACGTTGGCGGTGATGGCGGTAAGCCGCCCCGCCATGTCCTGATTTTCCACCGTCAGGCCGTCCACGTTGGTTTGAAGTCTGAGAATCTTCCCGGAGAGGGCCTTGTAGCTCTGGCTGGTGACGGCGGTGGAAGAATCTCTTGTGCAGCTTCCGGTGCATTCCAGGGTGTCCCGGCCCCGGGAGGCGGTGCGCCCCATCACATAGGCAGTCAGCCGCTCCCCGGTTGGGGTTTCCACGGTAAGAATCTGCCCCTCCCGGATACCCAGCCGGGAAGGGACGGTGAGCTTGCAGGGGGTGTACTGCACCCCGGAAAGCTCCCCATACAGAACCTCCGCCACCGGCAGAAGGCTCTGGGCATCTTCCGCCGTGAGCAGATAGTTTCCCGTGACGGCGTAGGTGTTCCCGGCGGCCTCCGGGGGATAGATGGTGCCCACATCCTTTTCGTCAAACCGCAGCTGCACCCGGTCTATGGGGGCGGTGCGGTAGTCAGAATACGTCAGGGTGTCCTGGTAGTAAAAATCCTCCCCGGAGGCGGACACCGTTTTTTCCGCCGGGGTGTACCAGTCCAGAAGAAGGGTTCCTTCCGGGGTGGCCCGGAGGAACCGGCAGGCCGCCTCCCCCACCCAGAAAAGAATCTGCCGCCCGGTAATGCCCCGGGCGGCAAACTTTTTCACCTGATAGTCCCCATTGGGAATCTGGGTGTTGGCAAGCTCCACGCCGCAGTGCCGACACACCAGCTTGCCAAAATCCAGCAGGGAGTAGGGCCAGCCGTCCAGGCTTTCCAGCCAGTCCGTCACATCCTGATCCAGCCGGGACACCCGGTCAAAGCACGTAAGGGAGTAGGTGCCCTTTCCGGTTTTTTCCGGCTTTTCCGCCACAAAAATCCCGGCCTTTTCCCGGTTTTCTCCCTCTACCCAGTATAAGGTCACTTCCTCCCCGGCGCCCAGCCCCAGCTCCCCCTCCGGAACCAGAAGCTCCGCCTCCACCATGGAAGCGTACACAGAGCCCAGGGTCAGCTCCTGGGTGTCGTTGACCCCGGCGGTGAGGGTCAGGCTCAAAATTGCGTCCTTCCCCACCTCTCCGGAGGAGATTTCCCTGCCGTCCGGCAGAACCAAAAGGGCTGTCATGCCCTCACCTCCTAACATTCAATAATCGAAAATCCATAGTTTTTCCACACCCCCCGGGCAGCGTCGTACCAGGAGAGGCTGTACTTGGAGCGGTAGGCGGTGCAGGTACGGTTCTTCCCGGCGTCCACCGGGTCGGGGTAACCGAAGGTGAAGGTGGCTGTCTTGGGAAACAGCCCCTCCATGTACTTCTTCTCGGCTTCTGTGAGAAACCCATAGGAGAAGGTCCAGGAGCCCACCTTGTACCGCACCACATCCCGGTGCATGACGCCGCTCTGGTCCCGTCCGGCGGCGTAGCTGTCCAAATCCTCAAAGGAGCAGGTCACCCCCGCATCCGGCAAAAGCAACGGCTTGCCGTTTACCGTAAATCGGTCTGTGGTCTGCATTTACAGCCCTCCTCTCATCCGGGCCAGCCGCTGCTCATACCGCTGGGCAGCCTGTCCGATAACCGTGTCCCCCACCCGGATGGCGGCGATGGTCTCCCGGGTCATCTGCTGCTCCTGTAAAAGGGCAGAAAGCCCCTGCATCAGGGCATCTGTCTGCCCCGCCATCACCTGAGCCACCGCCTCCTGAATGGTTGCCAGGGGGGCTTCCACATTGGTGCCATGCCTCTGATCGCCCACCACCGCCAGAAAAGGCTTGTTGGCAGGCAGCACCGCACCCTGGGCAAGATGGGGAATTTTCGGCACAGGAATCTGCCACCCCAGCCACCGGAAGGGCTTGATTCCGAAAATCTCCACCTGGCTGACCTTCTGCAAGGCGGTGTTGATGCCCTGGAAGGGGGTGGAGACCACGGAGTTGATGCCGTCAATCAGGCCGTTTACCACACTTTTGAACTGGGTGGAAATGCCGGTCTCCAGACCGGAAAACACCTGTCCCCCGGAAGTAAAGGCCTTTTTCACCTGCTCCCAGCTCTGGGAGAATATGCTTCCCATGGAGGAGGCGGTGCCGGACCAGATGCCCTTCATGGTCTCTCCGGTCTTGGTGCTGCCCGATGTCACCTGGCTCCACAGTCCGGAGAACACCTGCTGCAAGGGGCCAGATACATTGGTCTGCATCCAGTCCCCGGCGCTACTCCAAACCGAGGTCATGGCAGTAAAGGCGTTGCCGGCGCTGGTGCCGGTGGTATCCCACCCCAGCCCCAGATCCTTCACCTTCTGCCACAGGTAGGACAGTCCCCCGCCGATGGTGGAGACAGGGACGGTGAGGGCTTCCAGAATCCCCATAAAGCCCCCCACCTTCTCATTGGTAAAGCCCAAAGCCCCGGCGGCATCCCAGAACAGCTGGGAAAAACCGCTTAAGGGGGACTGGGCATCCCACAGGGATTTGGTCACACCCCAGACCCCCGCTGCCAGGCTGCGGATGGGCCCCAGCACCGGCTCCGTATCCATCTCCTTCAGAGCATTTATAAAGAGCCGCAGGTTCTCCCGGGCCTTTTGCACCTCTTTGTCAATCTGGGCCACACTGCCGCTGCCGGAGGGGGCTTTCAGCCGGTTCAGCTGGTCAAAGCCAGCCACCGTCCGCTTGATTGCCCCGCCGGTGCCGGTGATGGCGGTGGAGGCGTCGTTCATGTTCTCCACAATGGCCTTTCCAATCTGGGAAAAGGTCTTTTTTACCATGTCCCCCAGGGCTCCTACGAAGGTCTGAAACTCCTCCAGAGAATCCTGGGTTTCCTCCACAGAACCGCCCCCCAGATACAGGGCGTATTCCGGCAATTGCATTTGCTCATCCTCCTTTCCCCTCCAGCAGGCGAAGCAGCCGCTCCCGCTCCTGCTCCTCCTGCCGGGTGTAGGTCTTTTTCAAATCCACGAGGGCCGGGTTTTCCCGGTAGTAGTCCTTTTCCCAGGGCTCCAGCTTCTTCCCCTGGGAGAGCTTTTTCCGGATGGACACCACCGTGGCAAGAGGCCCCTCCCCGATGGCGTGAAAATAGCTTAAAAAGGTCCACCAGTGGCAAAAGGGCAGAGCCCTGACTTCCTGCCCTGCCGCCTGATTCACCCCCGCAAGAATCAGGGGGGCATCCTGCTGCCAGTCCAGGAGCCGCTGCCCCCCTGTCCCCCGGTCAAGCCTTCCCCCGTTGATAAACAGCGCCAGATACTCCATGGCCTCCGGCTGCAACTGGGGGGGAATCGGCTCCTTGTAAAAAAGCGCCAGGGCAATCTGCCACCTAAGAAAGTCGGGAAACTCCGGCTTCTGAAAATAGGATAAAATAAGAAGAATGTTCCGAAAATCCCCGGAAAATTCCCAATCCTTTCCTCCCAGCTTCACCTTTTGGGGCAGTTCCCACAGGTTTAAGGCTCCTGCCGCCGGGAAAGGGCTTCCGCTACCTGCTGCTGCACACATTCCTGCGCCCCCTTCAAAAGAATCGGCTCCAGGGCGGCAAAGAGATTTTCAATCACCCGGTGTCCCGTGCCGGTCATGGCCAGCAGGTTCACCCCGGGAAGAATCCGGGTAAAGTCGTTGGGCGCCCCGAACACCTCCTGCAAAATCTCCCGGATTTTTTCGTCCGCCTCCCGGAAAAAGTCCGTGGGGTTCTCCCGGCTCAGCTCCTTTTCCAGACCATCCAACTTATGGGTGGCCTCCTCAAACCGGACGTAAAGCCCCGGGTCGGCAGGATTCATGTAAAGAACCCCGCCCTCATTGATCCGGTACTGGCGCATACCGGTGTCCAGCTGAATTTCCTCCATTTCCTCACCTTAGCCTTTCGTGAAGGTGCGGCTCTGCACATCGAAGGTGCCGGTTTCCTTGTTGCCTGTGTAGTGGATGGTAAAGGGAATCTGGTAGCCGGTGGTGTCGCCGCCGTAGCTGGTGATTTCGATGTAAGCCTCCTCCCGGATGGCGGGGAAGGTGGTGCCCTCCGGCTCCCCATCCCACAGCTTCACCTCCACCACCTGGGTTTTCAGGTCGTCCAGCACCAGGTTTCCGTCCAGAATCCCCTGGAGCTTGGCAAAGAGGGGAGAGTCTGCCTGGGCATAGTAGGGGGTGACGGCGGCGGTTTTCTCATAGCTGGAGATGAGAATGCTGGTCTGCCCCAGAATGTTCTTTTTCGTCTCCACGGAAGCCGCCAGTTCCGGGGACAGTTCCTCCAGATCCTGACCCAGCCGCTCGTAGTTCTCTTCTTCGGCGGTTCCGGCGTTGATGTAGTGGGCCAGATACTTTCTTTCAATTTTTCCCATATGTTTCACCTCAATAGATTCTTGTAAATTCGGCGGTGAGGGTCAGGGCGTAAAGCCCCGACCCCAGCTTTCCGGTTTTCTGGAGGCTTCCCCCCTCCGCCCGGAGCCGTTCCTCCTGGGGAACATCTCCAAAGTGGGGGGCAAGGCCTCCGGCGCTCTGGGCCTCCACCCAGTTCTGAAAGTCCAGAAGCCACCGGGCGTTTTCCTCCTGGTTTTCCTCCAGAGCCGCCGCCCGGTACAGCCGAAACCGATACCGGCAGACGGCCTTCTGCCCCCCGGTAATGTCCCGGCGAAGGCTCAGCTGTTCCAAACCCTGGGGAAACAGCCCCACACAGCCGGGCTTGGGGGTGGCCCAGTCCACAAAAAAGGGCTTGTCCTCCTCCCAGCCCGGGTAGGTGGCAAGCCAGGTTTTCAGTTTTTCCAAATCCGTCATCTGCATCCTGCCTCCGTGTGCCAAAGCTTTCCCTGCCAGCCGTAGGTTTCGGCGTAGGCGGCCTGGTAAAGTCCCGGCACCACCGCCGGGATGAAGTCAGCCCAATCCTCCGGGGCGATTTCCGGCCCCTCCCCGGCGTAAATCCGGTCTCCGGCAAACACCTGCTGGGTTTCCCCGGGGACGATGAGCAAAAAGGGCTTGCTCTCCTCCTGCCCCCAGGTGCTGTGACTCCGGGTGGCGCTACGCTCTAAGTAACAGCCGGAGAGCACCTGCCGGGAAATGCCGGATTCCATCTTTCGGTAGACCGTCACCTGCTGGCGGCACATGGGGTATTCCCGCAAGGTCATGCCCCCACCCCCCGGTAAATGTCCAGGTAGGTGCCAGCCCGCTCCAAAAGGCGGCGGCGCAAAGGGGTGGTTTTCCGGGCCGTGTCGGCATAGTGCACCGACACAGACCCGGCGGAGGCGGAGGCGAGGTAGATTTTGCGGTAAGCCCCCAGCTCCTCTGCCATGGCGCAGATTGCCAAATTTTCCGCCTCCTCCCCGCCCTCTACCCGGCACAGCCGCTTGAATCGCTCCAGCTCCCACCGGGCCTGGGCAGCCAGCCCGGGAAATTCCTCCCGGGTCAGCTCCGTCCCCAGATATTCATTTACATAAAACTCATAGTCCGCCATAGGCTTACTCAGCTGCAATGGCGATGTCCTTCAGCACCGCCGCCTTCAGGGTGTTTTTCAGAGCCACACCTGCCACCAGCTCCACCTCGCCGGTTTTCACAGCGCCGGGGGCGGTGAGGTCGGGCATATAGCTGGAAATCACCCCGTCACCCACAGGAGAGATGCCGTGGAAGCCGTCCAGACCCAGGCTCACGGCGTAAATGGCGGTCTTGCCCCCGGTGGTTGCCACCACATCCTGGGTGGAGGAACCGTTGTAGTAGCTGCCCATGTCCACCATGGGGATACCGGCGTAGGTCTCCACCACCCGGCCGAAGTCGTCACGGGTGCGCTCGTAGTAGCCGGCACGGCGGGCGATGGAGCGAAGCTTCACCAGCATGGCCCGGTTCATCAGGAGCAGAGATGCAGAGCCGTCCAGGCAGCTGAGGAAGCTGTCCATCTCGTCCAGGAAGGCATTGTAGTTGCTGTCCAGCTCGGCGGAGGTCTTGAGGCTTACCTGGCTGGTAATCTCGTTGGCGGTGCCGGTGAGAAGCTTTTTCAGACCGTCAAAGGTGTTGGGCACGAAGCCCTCCCCGGCGCCTTCGCTGGTGCCGTTGATGGTCAGGTTGTGGAAGTAGTTGGCGGTAGCCTTGATCTTCTGCTCCGCCTGGAATGCCAGCTCGTCGGCGGCGCCGGAGGTGTTCTGGAGCACCCGGTCAATCTGGAAAGAACCGCCCATGATGATGGCGTTGGTGGTTTTCTTCTCCCGCTTGGCCTCCCCGGGGGTGTACTCGCCGTTGATGGTACGGACGGAGGCGGTGGCGGGGGTTTTCAGCTGGATGTAGCCATAGGTGAGGGTGCTGCCGCCGGTGCCGGGAGAGATGGCGTTGTCAAACACCATCTGATCCAGAAGCAGAGAGCTTCTGCGGAACATATCCACCACCTGCTGATCGACCTTGTCGGCCATGCCGACCTTTGCTTCTGCCAAAGTAATTGCCATAATTTAATCATTCCTTTCAAATTTTTCCCGCAAGGCCCCTGCCAGGGTTGCGGGGTAGTGGTTGTCCCCGGCGCTTGCCCCGGTAAACCGGGCGTAGGCCGGGGGTGTGGTTTCCTCCCGGAAAAGGTAGGGGCATTCCTTTTTTACATCCGCCAATGCCTTTTCCAGGGCGCTGGAATCCTCCGCAGCTTCCAGGGTGGGAATGTCCAGAAGGGCGGAAATGGCCTTTTCGTTCCGGCCTCCCGCCCGGGTAATAGCAGAGGTCAAAGTCTGGGAAAACCGAAGATTTCTCAATTCTTTTTCATGGTTTTCCTGGGCCTTTTGGTACTTTTCCTCCCAGTCCTTCACCGTCTGGGACAGGGTTTCCAGTTCCTCCGGCCTGACCTTTGCCGCCTCAATATCCCGGCCGTTTTCCGCCATAATGGCATCCACCACCTCCTTGGGGAGAGGTTCTTCCCCCACCCGAAGGCTCTGCAAGAATTCTCGTTTCATGTTCCATCCTTTCTGCGCTATGCTTTTTACGGGGTCGCCTCCCCTGCGCCGCCCCTTCCTACGACCCTTACCATCTGGGGTCTTACAGCATGGGGCTGGGGTCGCCTCCCCTGCGCCGCCCCTTCCTACGACCGGGCCAGTCGAATCTATATAAAAACCCCTCCAAAGGAGGAATCTTTATCCTAAATATTTTCCGTCAGGTATCGGCGGGCAGTGCCCGCAGCCAATTTCGCACGGGGGTCTTCTGCGAATTGATACTGCCCCTCCAGTGCCCGGTATCGTTACCGAGCAAAAATGGGCAACGAAAACATAGGCACTGTGCACGCATTGACAGCGGCGGCACGCCGCAATACCTCCCTCCGGGAGGGAGGTGGCTTGGGGCGCAGCCCCAAGACGGAGGGAGCCAGCGGGCGCACAGCCCATTTGACTGCCAGGGATGGTACCTCCCCAAGGGTTCTGATAACCTCTATCACGTACCACCCCCCAAGCAAACCGGAACTGCACCGCCCGCTTGCTCCCTCAGTCACGGCTAACGCCGTGCCAGCTCCCTCCCGGAGGGAGCTATGCGGCGTGCCGCCGCAGTCAATTTCGCACGATAGCTTTCAGCAAATCGTTACTTCCCTGACCCGCCCGGTATCGTTACTGCGGAAGTTATCCGCCGAGGCGGGATTCCTCAGTCGCCAGCAGACACTGCCTTTGGCATATACTTATCCCGAATCTTCTCCTGTTCCTCCGGGGTGTCGGCGGGCATCTGGAAGCGCCAGCCCAGGGCGATTTCCGGCTTCAAAAGGCCATCTGCCACCATCTGGCGGTAGCGCTCCCAGGTCTTGTCCTCGTCATAGAGAACGCCGTTGCCCCAGTCCACGGCATAGGACAAATCCTCCGGCACCGGGCCCATGCCGTAAATCCGGGCAAGCTCTCCGCAAAGACGGGTCCCCTGGCCCAGGGCCTCCTGCCACATTTCCTGAAAGTCCATCACCGTCAGGTTGTAGTCCCCGGCGCTGGAGGAAATCTCCGTGGCGGTCCGGTCCTCCACGTTGGCGTCAGACAGCATTCCCCGTTTCAGACCCACCACCGACTCTACGTTCCGGAGGTACTCCTGCTTCCGGGAAAGATAGGACTCCTGCCGCAGAGCCGGGGAGAAAATGGTGATGCCCACCTGCTCTGCCGCCTCGTCCAAACCCACAAACAGATTGCTGTTAAGCCCTTGCTCCCCGTCCAGCAAGTCAGCAGAGGCCAGAATCCGGCTCTGACCCCGTTCAAACTCCCCGCACAGCTGGGCTTCGTTCCGGTCGATGTTGGCAATCAGCCCCGCCGCTGCGGCGTACACGCTGACCCCCTCCCGGGAGCCGTCCACGCAGTTGGCCATGGGGGTTTTCATCTGCACCAGCCCCACAGAATTTATGGGAAGCCGCCCGGATTCTGTCAGGGCGGCATAGTCGGGATGGGTGGAAAGGCTTACCCGGCTTCCCAGGGTGTCGGGATTCAAGGAGCGGTACAGCCGGTTTTCCAGCACCAGCTGGCCCCCTTCCAACCTCCGCCGCTCCAGAAGGGTGTAGTAAAACCTTCCCAAGGTGCTTTTCTCCAAAGTACCCACATCCGTGGGAATCCCGGCGGCGTTCCGGGCGAAAATCAGAATCCGGTTGCGAGGGATGAGGGTAAAACCAAAGCCCTCCCCTTCCGGGTAGGGCTTTAAGTAGCATTCTCCCCCAATCATAGCCAGCTGCACCGCCTCCTTCCGGGTCTTGTCCATGGCGGCAATCACCTTTTTCACGAAGTTCTCCGGGGCGGAGGCGGCGTACTCCCCAAAGGCGGTTTTGTAGATTTTGCTGACGATGGTGTAGGCCACCCGCTGGCAAGGGTCTGATTCTTTCGTCCCCTTCCCCCGGTAGTAGAGGGAAAACCATTCCCCGATGGCCTCCCGCATGGCTCTTGTGGTCTTGTCCCAGGCCCCGAAGGCCTCCTCATAGCTGTAGATGTTCACTTAACTTCCTCCTGTCTTTTCCGCCGGAGCCCCGCCTGCATCCCCCGGATGTAGGCTTTCAGCTCCTTCACCTGCTGTCGAAGGGCCTGATTCTCCCGAAGCAGAATCCGATTGTCCCTTAGCACCGATTCCTTGGCCCACATAGGGAGAAACCGGTCAAAAAACCACTTTTTCATCCTTCATTTCCTCCGATTTTCCGCAATAATTCCCGGTCACGCCCCAGTATGGTGGCGCAGAAGTACCGGATGTCGTCCATGGCGTGATCGTTCTCCTTTCTGGGGGCGTCCTGCCCCTCCTCCCAGGTGTAAAGCCCGAATTCCCGGAGGGCGTTGGTACATCCTTCGCTGATTTTCACCACCCCCGCCTGAATGAGGGAGGACACCAGCCGGATTCCCGGCAGCACCGGGTTTTTCGCCCGCCGCACCGAAAACTCCCCACGCCTGCGAATCAGGGCAATCATGGAGGCGGCGGAGGGGTCGATGACCACCTGGCGAATGGGAAGCCCCCCGGCAAGCCTTTTCAGCGCCTCGTAGTAGTCCTCATCGGTGCAAAGCTTTCCGGTGCCTCGTCCGTCGTGGTAGTACTCCCGCAATCGCACCGCCCGACCCCCCGCCACGCACCAAAGCCCGGCGGAAAAGGGGTTCTGGGTGCCGTAGTCAATGCTTAAGTAATACTGACCGCTCTCCGGCAAATCCTTTGTCACCAGCTGTTCCCGGGAAAAGGGGTACACCAGTCCCTGGGCCATGCACCACTCCCCCAAAACATAACGGCGGTAGAAAACCGCGGTGTAAAGGGTTTCATACCGCCGTTTGATGCCCGCCTCCAAAGCGGGATTGTCCGCCATGGTAAAGTGCAGGTGTAAGATGTTCTTTTCTTTTGCCTTGCAAATCCACTCCTTGTAGAGCCAGTGCTCCGGCCCCTGGGGGTTGCAGTTAAACCACAGCCGGGAGCCTGCCACAGAGCACCGGGCGCAGGCCTGCTCCACAAAGGAGCGGCGCATAAGGGCCGCCTCGTCCAGCAGCACCCCCGCCAGGGTAATGCCCTGAATGTCCTTGTAGGAATCCTCGTCCTGACCGCCGAACAGGTAGTAGGTGTTCACCCGCCCCCGCCCGGCAGATACCACCAGCCGGTTCCGGGAGAAATTGTCCTGAACAGTAAAAACCCCGCCCAGCCATTGTCCCATGGGGGTGACAACGTTTCTGCGCAGGGCGGAAATGCTTTTGCCGCAAAGGGCAAAGGCGGCACCGTTGAAGGACGCCATGCTCCAAAGAAAAAACCCGATGACCATGGACAGCGTCTTTCCGGAGCGGACGGCGCCGTCGCACACAATCCCGTCAAAGTCCTTTAGATTCTCCCGGTTCCACCAGGTCATAGCCAGCAGCTGCCGCCGGCTGAAGCTCTCGTATATCAGATGTATCCACCCTCCCTTCCGTTGCCTTCACAATGGCCTCCAGCAGATTGGACTGCTCCTTGTCCTCCGGCGGCTCCCCGCCGAAAAGCTGCAAATACTTCCCCAGCAGCTCCAGGGCTTTCAGCTTGTCATAAAATTTCAGCCGCACACCGCCGCTGGTGGTCTCCATAGCGGCAATGGCGGCACTTTGGGTAGGGGTAAGGCTTTGGGTGTCCATGACCCGCAGCGCATCCTTTTCCACCGTCAGGTAGTCGGTGGCTCTGGCAAACCCGATGGCCGCCAGCTCCTCCAGCACCTGCTCCGGGGAGAGGGAAAATTTTCTTTTCTTGCCCATGCTCTTGCTCCTTTCAGCACTAATAGCATACCACACTTTCTCCCAAAAGTCCTCCCGTTTTTTTCCCACCTTATGATTCCGGGAACCTCCCAAAAAAAGTACTTGACATTTCCGAAAAATATGGTATGATTTAGAGGTCTCACGGAGGCTTAGCTCAGCTGGTTAGAGCGCATGCTTCACACGCATGAGGTCACAGGTTCGAGTCCTGTAGTCTCCACCAAAAATCGACAAGTGCCGATGGCACTTGTCGATTTTTACTTTTTCCCTATTCCCTCTTCCCTAAATACCACAGCAGGCACTTCCCAAAAGCACCAACCCATACGGAAACGCAGCAGCCCATAGCTCCCTCCGGGAGGGAGCTGGCACGGCGTAGCCGTGACTGAGGGAGCCTGCGGGTAGAAAACTGACGGTTTGCTTCGGGACGGTACTTGCTCACAGGTATCGATACCCTATGCCGATTTTACCGGGCGGTTGCCTCCAATCGGCATAGGAAATTGGATAACCCCGGGGAGGTTCCACCTCCGGTGTTCCAACCGGCAATGCGCCCGCTGGCTCCCTCCGTCTTGGGGCTGCGCCCCAAGCCACCTCCCTCCCGGAGGGAGGTATAAACGAAGCCCTCTGCAAGGTAACGTTACCGGGCGCTGGAGGGGCAGTAGCGATTCGCAGAAGATTCCCGTGCGCATTGTCAGCGGCGACTCGCCGCGGCTCCCTCCGTCTTGGGGCTGCGCCCCAAGCCACCTCCCTCCCGGAGGGAGGTATAAACGAAGCCCTCTGCAAGGTAACGTTACCGGGCGCTGGAGGGGCAGTAGCGATTCGCAGAAGATTCCCGTGCGCATTGTCAGCGGCGACTCGCCGC
>LHCFC01400__coassemble_1392_pt1 | contig 106525 bp, 112 predicted proteins | sample LHCFC01400__metabat2_low_PE_055 | metagenome-assembled genome bin LHCFC01400 | reverse complement strand
AACTCGCTACCTCCACCTTGGCAAGGTGGCGCTCTACCGGATGAGCTACACCCGCGGAACAAGAAGAATTATATCACATATTTTTCATAAGTCAACACTTTTTTCAAAAATGTAAATAATTCTTCCTGAAGCCCATCCAGGTCTTATTCCGTTGTTTCCGTCGTCTCTTCCACCGGAGAAGTCGACTCCTGGGGAAGGGTCTCCCCTTCCGTTTCTTCCTCCGGATTCTGTGTCTCCTGAGTCGGTTCCGTGGGAACTTGTTCACCGGCAGGCGGTCCATCCTCTCCATACGCTGAATAGTCCCACACGTATCCCGTCATTTGGTTAAAGGCCTTAAGCTGGTAGGTCTGATTCTTCCAGCATTGCACCAGATCGAGATAGTAATATGTACCATCAATGCAAATTGCATTCCAGCACCAGGCCTCGCCATTCCGGGTTCCCGTAATTGTCTCGCAGTCCAGTCCAACCCAACGACCAAGAGCCGCATACACCTGGGCAAAGGCCTTGCTGTCTCCAACGCCATACCGAAGGACACTATAAGCCGGTGTGATGGAGGTCCCCATGGTGTTTTCGTGCCGCTCCATCACGTAGGTGTACAGCTTACCGACCTTCACAAGGGTAGAGTCCTCGCCTTTCAGGCTTTTTTGGGCAGCCGCAAAGGAATCCTGGACGGTTTGCTGCATACTCCGCAGCACCTCACGGCTGTTTTTATATACGAAGGACAGCTCCACAACCCGGTCAATTCCGGATTCCGGGTAGGTACTCACGGAAGTCTGGGGAATTTCAACACAGATGTGGGGATTCTGCTCCCCATAGCTCTGAATCATCTGGACAAGATCCATCTTTTCATAGACCTGCACACGCATCACAAGACTTGCTTCACAGCTTGCCAGGGCGTTCTGGATTTGCTCCACAGCCTCATCCATGTTTGCCACCACAGGCATTCCCAGTATTTCTGATTTGGTACGGCTGTAAGTGATATTCACCCCAATGGCCTGTCTGCCGCCGCTGCTGCCCACGTCGTAGGATATTTGCTCGACAGCAAAATTTCCCACCGGGTTGTTTGTCATAATATGTTCCGTAGCTCTTTGCATATAGGAATCCAGGGTTTTGGCATCAAAGCGGGAAACGGTGAATGTTGCCTTTTGTATTCCCATTTCCACCGTATTTTCCAGGGCATTGAGCAAATCCCGATAGGAATAAATTTCCTCATTCTCCTGATTACCCGGCGTTGTATTGCCCTGATTCGGCGTAACGGAGCTGTAACTTCCGTTCATCCAGAAATCGCAGCCGGAAAGAAGCAGGCATATCCAAGCCAGTAAGATAACCCCTGTCCATCTTTTCATGGCGTGCTCCTTTCTCACAGGGAGTCTCTGGAATAATGAAGGAATCCATCTCCCAGAACCTGGTGCGCCTCCTGCACAATGACAAAGGCTTCCGGATCAATCTGTGCAACCAAATCTTTCAGTTCTGCAATTTGCTGCTTTTTGACAGCGGTCAAAATCACCTGAGTCTCGTTTCCGCTGTAAGCCCCCTGACCATGGAGGTAGGTAGAACCTCTGTGGAGCTGCAACCCCACCTCATGGGCAATCTGGGCGTGTTTTTTGGAAATAATCCAGACCACTTTGGAATAATCAAAGCGATATACCACCACATTGATCATCTGTCCGGTGATAAAAATGGTAATGCCGCTGTATAAGGTTTTGGTCAAATCCTGGAATACCACACCGGTTAAAATCGCCACAAAGGCATCAAAAGCAGTGGTGAAAAAACCAATGGGCAGATAGGGCCATTTTTTCTTCATCAGCCGGACAATGATATCCGAGCCGCCGGTGGACATACCCACAGCGAATACCTGTCCCAGACCAAAGCCGCAGATTACACCACCATACAGAGCCCCCAGAAGCGGGTCCAGCTCCGGCTGAGGCAAAAACGCAAACAGGTCAATAAACAGGGAAAGAAAGGCCATTCCCACAAAGGAACCCCAGAAGAATTTTTTACCGATTTTCAGTCCCGCAATGGCAAAAAGCGGAACGTTCATCACCGCCGCCACAATACCCACAGAGCCGGTTTTCAGCACCTGGTCCACCACCATGGCAAGGCCGGAAATACCGCCGGCATTGAGTTCACTGGGGGCCAGAAAGATATTGAAACCCACCGCAAACATGGCACAACCTATAATTGTTCTCAGGCTGGCAAAAAGAAAATCCTTTCTCTCCATACAAGAATTCCACCTTTACACATCAAATGCAATCTGCTTCTGGGACATATCCTCGTCCTTCAACACCGCACCGGCAGCAGGAATATTCTTACTGCGGTATCGGGCAGCATTCACAATTCCGCTGTCATCCAATGCCATAACCCGGTCCAGCACCGCCTTCTTCCGCAAAGTCAGCACGGAAACGCCGATGGTGTTTCTGGTTGTCTTGGGGGACATGAGGGCCGTGGACACTACCAGTGCCCGGCCGTCGGAAGAATACAGAGCAATCTGAGTATCCTCCTCAAAAGACAGCACAGACTTTACAGGGCTCTTGTCGGAGTAGGCTCCGGTCAGCTTCCGGCGGTTGGTTTTGGTTTCATAGGCTGACAACGGCACCTTGGCCAGCTTACCGTTTTCAAAGCAGAACAGTACAAAGCCCTGGTAGCTGCCGGGCAGAACCACCTGCACCACACTTTCTCCCTGCTCCATCTCCAGCTTGGTAGGCAGATAGTCGCCCAACTGGGAGGCTTTGCCATCCTCGAAGTCCGACAGACGAGATTTATAGCATTGGAAGCGGTCGGTAAATACCAGGATTTCAGAACGGTTGGTTGCTTCCGCAGAAAAGGCCAGGGTATCCCCTTCCTTGAACTTCTGCTCTCCTGACATCCGCAGAGAGGCCTGGGTAATCTTTTTCAGATACCCTTCCCTGGAAACAAACACCGTCACGGGATAATCGGGAATCTCCTCCTGGGGATCTTCCTGACCGGCGTCGGGTACATCGTATACAATCTGGGTTTTCCGGGGCTGACCGTACTTGGCCGCCACCTGCTCCAGTTCCTTCTTGATGACATTTTGAAGCTTTTTGGGGCTGTTGAGGGTGGCTTCCAGCTGGGCAATCTCCTGCTGCAGCTGGTCGATGGCCTTGGTTTGCTTCAGAATGTACTCCTTGTTGATGTTCCGCAGCTTGATTTCCGCCACGTAATTTGCCTGGATTTCATCGATGCCAAAGCCAATCATCAGGTTGGGCACCACTTCCTCTTCCAGTTCCGTCTCCCGGATGATGGCAATGGCCTTGTCAATATCCAGAAGAATCCGCTCCAGACCCTTAAGCAAATGCAGCCGATCCTGCTTCTTCTGAACCTGGAAGTAAAGGCGGCGGCGGACGCACTGGGTACGCCAGGCTGTCCACTCCTCCAGAATCTCACCCACACCCATCACCCGGGGCATACCGGCAATGAGAATGTTGAAATTACAGGGGAAACTGTCCTGCAAGGGCGTCAGGCGGAACAGCTTTTGCATGAGCTTTTCCGGCTCCACCCCCCGCTTCAAATCAATGGTCAGCTTCAGGCCGCCCAAATCCGTTTCATCCCGCATATCTGCGATTTCTTTGATTTTCCCCGCCTTAATCAGCTCCGCAACCTTATCCATGATGACTTCCGTTGTGGTGCTGTAGGGAATCTGGGTAATCTCAATCAGATTACCGGACTTGACATAGTTCCACTTGGCCCGGAGCTTGAAGCTGCCTCGTCCAGTGGCGTAAATCTCCCGGGTAGCCGCCTCGTCAAAGAGCAGCTCTCCCCCAGTGGAAAAGTCCGGTCCGGGGAGGGTCTGGAGAATATCGTGCTGGGGATTCTCCATGAGAGCAATGGCTGTCTGACAGACCTCCGCCAGGTTGAAAGAGCAGATATTGCTGGCCATACCCACCGCAATACCCTGATTGGCAGAAACCAGCACATTGGGGAAGGTGGTGGGCAGGAGGCTGGGCTCCTTCATGGTGGCGTCATAGTTGTCCACCATGTCCACCGTGTCAAAGTCAATGTCCCGGAACAGCTCATTGCAGAAGCTGTCCAGCTTGGCCTCGGTGTAACGGGAGGCGGCGTAGGCCATATCCCGCGAATAGACCTTACCGAAGTTACCCTTGGAATCCACGAAGGGGTGCAGAAGGGTTTCGTTGCCCTTGGCAAGACGCACCATGGTTTCGTAAATCGCCGCATCGCCGTGGGGGTTTAGCCGCATGGTCTGTCCCACGATGTTTGCGGACTTGGTTCTGCCGCCGTTCAGAAGGCCCATTTTATACATGGTATAAAGGAGCTTCCGGTGGGAGGGCTTGAAGCCGTCAATTTCGGGAATGGCCCGGGATACAATCACCGACATGGCATAGGGCATATAGTTGATTTCCAGGGTCTCGGAAATGGGCTGCTCCGTGGTGGAGCCGTGGAGGCCCATAATGCCGTCGGTATTCACTTTTTTCTTTTCCGGTTCTTGTTTTTTTCGTGCCATTGGGAACCTCTCTTAGGAAATATCCGCCAGTTCCAGATATCTGGCGCCATTTTCCGCAATAAAATTCTTCCGCTGCTGGATATTGTCTCCCAGCAAAATATCAAAGTAATAGCTGGTACGCTCCGCATCCTCCGGCATGACCTTAATCAGCCGCCGGGTCTCCGGGTTCATGGTGGTCATCCACATCATCTCCGGGTCGTTCTCGCCCAGACCTTTGGAGCGCTGCAAGGTCACTTTCTTCCCTTCCAGCTGCTGCAAAATCTGCACCTTTTCCGACTCGTTATAGGCAAACCAGGTTTTGTCCTTGCAGGTAATCTCAAAAAGAGGAGATTCTGCAATATACACATACCCATCCCGAATCAAGGTGGGACAGAGGCGGTAGAGCATAGTGAGAATCAGGGTGCGAATCTGGAAACCGTCCACATCCGCATCGGTACAGATGACCACCTTGTTCCACCGGAGGCTTCCCAGGTCGAAGCTGGACAAATCCTTCAGCTTTCGTCCCTGGATCTCCACGCCGCAGCCCAGCACCTTAATCAGGTCCGTAATAATGGGAGAGGCGAAAATCTTGTTGTAGTCCGCTTTCAGGCAGTTAAGGATTTTTCCCCGCACCGGCATGATACCTTGGTACTCCGCATCCCGGGACAACTTGACAGAGCCCAATGCGGAGTCGCCCTCCACGATATACAGCTCCCGTACAGAAGCGTCCCGGCTGCGGCAGTCCACGAATTTCTGCACCCGGTTGGCAATATCCAGATTGCCGGAGAGCTTTTTCTTCACGCTGGTCTTGGTCCGCTCCGCCGACTCCCGGGCACGCTTGTTCACGAGAATCTGCTCCGCAGCCCGGTCTGCCTCCTGCTTGTTCTCCAAAAACCAAACCTGGAGGTTCTCCTTGAAGAAAGCCGTCATAGCCTCCTGGGTAAATTTGGAGTTTACGGACTTTTTCGTCTGGTTTTCAAAACAGCCAATGGTGGAGAAACAGTTGGTCACAATCACCAGGCTGTCCTGAATATCCTGGAAAATGATTTTGCTTTCGTTCTTGGTGTACTTGTTATTGTCCTTCAGGTACTTGTCAAAGGCCGCCACGAAGCCGGAGCGCACCGCCTTGTCCGGGCTGCCGCCGTACTCCAGCCAGGAGGAGTTGTGATAGTACTCCGTATGGCTTACCTGCTTGCTGAAACAGAAGGAGGCGGTGATTTTCAGCTTCATCTCCGGGCGGTTCTCCGCATCCCGTCCCCGGCGCTCTGCCTCCCAGTAAACCGGCATGGTAAAGGCATTATCCCCTACCAACTCCTCAATATACTGGCGGATGCCGTCGGGGTAGCAATACTCCTCCGTTTCAAACTTACCGCCCACCTGGTTGCGGAACCGGAAGGTAATGCCCTTGTTCACTACCGCCTGACGGCGTAGCACATCCCGGAAGTAATCCGCCGGAATGTCAATATCCGTAAATACCTCTTTGTCCGGCTTCCAGTGAAATACGGAGCCGGTCTTTTTCCGGTCGGTGGGTTCTTTTTTCAGGCCGCCCACATTTCTGCCCTTTTCAAAGTGCAAATCATACCGGAAGCCATCCCGGCGGATGGTGGCGTCAAAAAACTCCGAGGCGTACTGGGTGGCGCAGGAGCCCAGGCCGTTCAGGCCCAGGGAGTACTCGTAGTTCTCTCCGTTTTCCCCGTATTTGCCGCCGGCATACATTTCACAGAATACCAGCTCCCAGTTGAACCGCTTTTCTTTTTCGTTGTAGTCCACAGGGCAGCCACGGCCAAAGTCCTCCACTTCCACCGAAAGGTCCTGATACCGGGTGACAATCACCGTATCGCCATAGCCCTCTCTGGCTTCGTCGATGGCGTTGGACAGAATTTCAAACACTGCATGCTTACAGCCTTCCAAATCATCGGATCCAAAAATAACCGCCGGGCGTTTTCTCACCCGTTCTTCCCCTTTCAGCATGGAAATGCTGGAATTGCCATATTGTTCTTGTTTCGTTTTTCCCATGGTAAAACCTGCCAAATCTCATAATATAACTATTTTATTATACTCATTTCTCCGGGAAAGTCAACCAAACAAAGGCTTCCTCCAATCTTTCCAGTGGTCATCCGGGAAATCGGGCTCTGTAGAAGCCTCTGTCTTTTCTTTCCGCTTCCGCAGCAATGGTGGTTTCCGCCTTTTTCCATAAATATCTTTTACTTTTCAGGTTAAAAAAATTACAAAAAAGTTCTTTCCATTTCGGCTCAACTATGCTATAATATTTAAAGTTTGATTGGAAAGGTGGAAACCTATGAAAGCGCTTTGTCACAAGCTGTTAGGTTCCTATTTGGCAGATCAATATATTTCCATGCTCCCCCGGCGGTACTCCAGAGCATTCAAGCTGGGGTGTGTGGAGCCGGACAAAAACTTTACAACCTATTTCAAGGGTTCTTTTCGTCACGAGTGGATGCGGGGCCACAACTGGGGCAACACCACCCGGTACATGGGACGGCTTTCCTACAAGCTGGAGCGGAAGAAGAAGCTCCGTTTGCTGGACTACTACAAAATCGGCAAGCTGATTCACTACACCGCCGACGCCTTCACCTTCGCCCACAACGAGGCCTTCGGGGACAACCTGAAAGAGCATTGCAGCTACGAGGCAAAGCTGCAGGAGCATATCCCTTCCCTGTTGTCCTATTATCGCCACAATCCTGTGAGCAGCAGCGAAACGGTTTTCAACCTGATTCGTTCCTATCACAAGGATTATCTGAACCGTCCCAGGAGTGTACATACGGACGCTGCTTTTTCCGTCTTTGTTTGCAGCTCCGTTTTGGACCGGCTGATACAAAGCAGGCAGTAATTTCGCCATTTTTATGACAGATTTGCCAAATTAGCCCTTGCTTTTTTTGACAGCTATGCTATAATAAGAAAAAGCTAAGTATTGGGAGGCCCTGTCAATGGTCGTTTACTCTGTTTCCGCACAGTTTTACTTTAGCAACTATTACTTTTTCTTCCGTAAAAAGTAATAGCGATTTGTGCTGCCTCCCATAATTTTCAGTTGTATTTTCAAATGCCGCACAGATGCACAATCTGTACGGCATTATTTTTTTATCAGATAGGAGAGGTTACTTATGATTGCCGTATTGAAAAGAGGAACTACCAAACAGCAGCTGGACCACCTTCTCAGCTGGCTGAAAAATATGTCCCTGGATGTCCACGTCTCCGAGGGGCAGGAATTTACTGTACTGGGTCTCATTGGCGATACCAGCCGGGTGGATATGGAGCTTCTGGGCAGTCTGGAAATCGTGGAAAGCGTAAAGCGGGTTTCGGAGCCCTTCAAGCAGGCAAACCGGAAATTTCATCCCAACGACAGCATCATCAATGCCGGCGGCGTGAAAATCGGCAGCGGCTACTTTGCCATGATTGCCGGTCCCTGCTCCGTGGAAACGGAAGAGCAGATTATCGCCGTGGCCCAGTCCGTGAAGGAGTCTGGTGCCCAGATTCTCCGGGGCGGCGCTTTCAAGCCCCGCACCTCCCCCTACGCTTTTCAGGGCTTAAAAGCGGAAGGAATCCGGCTGCTGCTGGAGGCCAAGAAAGCCACCGGGCTTCCCATTATCACAGAGATTATGAACATCCGTTCCCTGGATTTGTTTGAGGATGTGGACATTATTCAGGTGGGTGCCAGAAATATGCAGAACTTTGATTTGCTCCAGGAGCTGGGTAAGACCCATAAGCCCATTCTCCTGAAACGGGGCCTGGCCAATACCTTACAGGAGCTGCTCATGAGCGCTGAGTACATTATGAGCGAAGGCAACGAAAACATCATTCTGTGCGAACGGGGTATCCGTACCTACGAAACCTACACCAGAAACACCCTGGATCTTTCCGCCGTTCCTGTTCTCCACGAGCTGACCCACCTGCCGGTGGTGGTGGATCCCAGCCACGCCACAGGCCGGGCTTCCCTGGTGCCCTCCATGGCTGTTGCCGCAGCAGCTGCCGGAGCGGACGGCATCATGGTGGAGGTGCACAACAATCCCGCCTGTGCCCTGTGTGACGGTGCCCAGTCCCTGAATCTGGAGCAGTTTGCCCAGCTGCAGCAGGCTGTGGAGAGGGTGCGGGAGGCCATCAAATGAAGGTAGGAATCCTGGGTCTGGGTCTGATTGGAGGTTCCCTGGCCAGAGCCTACGCCAAGGCCGGGCACCGGGTATTCGCCCAGGACCAGGATGCTTCCATCCTGGAATTCGCCCAGCTGGCAGGAGCTGTGGAGGCACCTCTGAACCTGGAAACCATCCCCCAATGTGATTTGATTCTCCTGGCAATCTATACCGGCGGGTGTATGGCCTGGCTGGAGGAAAATGCCGGTTACATCTCTCCGGAAGCTCTGGTGATGGACTGCTGCGGTGTGAAAAAGGAAATCTGCGATTTTGCCTTTCCTCTGGCAGAAAAATATGGCTTCACTTTCATCGGCGGACATCCCATGGCCGGTTCTCACCAATCGGGCTTTAAGTACAGCCGCTCCAATCTCTTTCAGGGTGCTCCTATGGTGCTGGTGCCTCCCAGATTTGACGATGCCCGGCTTCTGGAGCGGGCGGTGGAGGCCCTTGCCCCCTGTCACTTTGGGAAGTTCTCCGTAACCACCGGAGAAAAGCACGACGAGATGATTGCCTTCACCTCTCAGATGCCCCATATCGTCAGCAACGCCTATATCAAATCTCCCACAGCAGCTGCCCACAAGGGTTTTTCCGCCGGCAGCTACAAGGATTTGACCCGGGTGGCCTGGCTGAACCCCGGGATGTGGGCGGAACTGTTCCTCGCCAACAAAGAGAACATTCTCAAGGAGCTGGATGTGTACATTGCCAGCTTGTGCCAGTACCGGGAAGCCATTGCCCGGGAGGACGAAGCAGGGCTGGTGCAGCTTCTGGAGGATGGCCGGAGACGTAAAAAGGAGGTAGACGGATGACCATTATTGATGTACCCGCTTCCAGAAATTATCAGGTCATTGTGGGAAGTGGGCTCCTTTCCCAGGCAGGAAACCAGGTAGTACCCTTCTGCAAGGGAAATACCGCCGCAATCGTCAGCGACGAAACGGTGTGGGGACTTTGCGGCAGCACCCTGGAAGCGAGTCTGAAAGCTGCCGGACTTCATGTCATTTACTACACCTTCCCGGCGGGAGAAGCCAGTAAAAACGGGGAGAACTACCTGAAAATCCTCAATTTTCTAGCAAAAAACAAGCTGACCCGCAGCGATGTGCTGGTGGCTCTGGGGGGCGGCGTCACAGGAGACCTGACGGGATTTGTGGCTGCTACCTATCTGCGGGGCATTGCCTATGTGCAAATCCCCACCTCTTTGCTTTCCATGGTGGATTCCTCGGTAGGAGGCAAGACCGCCATCGATTTGCCCGCCGGAAAGAATTTAGCCGGTGCTTTTTACCAGCCCAGTCTTGTGCTGTGCGACATGGACGCCCTTTCCACCCTGCCCCAGGAGATTTTCCGGGACGGCTGCGGGGAGATTATCAAGTACGGGGTACTTTACGACAAGGCACTCTTTGACAAGCTGCTGACGGAGGGCTTTTCCTTTGACCGGGAAGCGGTGATTGCCCGGTGTGTGGAATTGAAGCGGAATGTGGTGGCGGAGGACGAATTTGACACCGGTGCCCGGCAGAAGCTGAATCTGGGACACACTATCGGTCACGGCATCGAAGCCCAGAGTCACTTTACCGTCTCCCATGGTGAGGCTGTAGCCACCGGAATGGCCATTGTGGCAAGAGCCGGAGAAAAGGCTGGAATCACCTCAGGGGATACGGTATGCGCCATCCACGAGATTTTGGAGAAGTTCGGATTCCCCCTGAACACCGGATATTCCAGTCATCAGCTCTTCACCTCAGCCCTCTCGGACAAGAAACGCTCTGGCGGCACAGTAAATCTGGTGGTTCCCAGGGAGATTGGGGACTGCATTCTCCTGCCCACCCCCATTGAGCAATTACAAAGTTTTATTGAGGCAGGGCTTGCATGATGGATATTGTAATCAATCCCACCAGGCTTCAAGGGGATGTGAAAGCCATCCCCTCCAAATCCCAGGCTCATCGTCTTCTGATTTGTGCCGCTTTTTCCGCCTCCCCTACCCGGCTGATCTGTCCCCAGACCAACGCAGACATTGAAGCTACTGCCCAATGCCTTCGGGCGCTGGGTGCAGATCTATCCCGAACGGATTGGGGCTACGAAATCTCCCCCATTTCCGCCTTTCCCGAAACCGCAGTCCTGAACTGCGGGGAGAGCGGCTCCACATTGCGGTTTCTTCTGCCCATTGTGGGGGCGCTGGGAGTGGATGCTACCTTTTTGCTGGCGGGTCGGCTGCCCCAGCGGCCTTTATCCCCTCTTTGGGAGGAGATGGAGCGGATGGGCTGCCGTCTGGAACGGCCCACGCCGGAGACCCTTCGCTGTGCAGGACGGCTGAAAGCCGGGGACTACCAAATCAGCGGAAGCGTATCCAGCCAGTACATTTCCGGACTCCTGTGGGCCCTGTCCCTGATTCCCGGGAAAAGCACTCTGGAAATTACGGGAAAAATGGAATCCGCTCCCTACATTGCCATGACGGAAAAAACCCTGGAGGTCTTTGGGGTGAAAATCTCCCTGCCGAATCTTTCCTATGCCTACCCCTTCCAGTCTCCCGGGGTGCTGACCGTAGAGGGGGATTGGAGTAACGGAGCCTTCTTTCTGGCAGCCGGAGCTTTAGGCTCTCAGGTTTCTGTCACCGGGCTGGATGAGGATTCTCCCCAGGGTGACCGGGCGGCAAAGACCCTTCTGGAGGCTCTGGAAGAACCCATTACCATTGACGCCGGGGACATTCCCGACCTGGTTCCCATCTTATCCGTGGTGGCAGCCGCCAAAAAGGGGGCTATGTTTACCAATATCCGCCGTTTGCGGCTGAAAGAATCTGACCGGGTGGCCTCTGTCTCTCAGATGCTCGCCCGGTTAGGGATTCAGACCCATGCAGAGGAAAACAGCTTTACTGTTTATCCTGGTACGTTTCAGGGCTGCACCATCGACTCTGCCGCAGACCACCGGATAGCCATGGCGGCTGCCATCGCCGCCACCATCGCCCAGGGGTCTGTAACCATTTTGGGTGCCCAGTGCGTGGAAAAATCTTACCCCTCCTTCTGGGAGGACTACGAGAAGTTAGGAGGCCGCTATGAGCAGTACCTACGGTGAACATCTGAAACTGTCCATTTTCGGGCAGTCCCACTCCCCTGCCATCGGTATGTGTCTGGATGGGATTCCCGCCGGTCTTTCTGTGGACTTGGAGAAGCTGCAAGCCTTCCTCAACCGGAGAGCCCCGGGACAGAACGACTACTCCACCCCCCGGAAGGAAGCAGATGCCCCGGAGTTTCTCAGCGGCATTGTGAACGGTCACACCTGCGGCGCTCCCATCAGCGCTGTGATTTACAATCACAACACCCGCTCCAAAGATTACAGCAATCTTCTGGATACCCCCAGGCCGGGCCACGCAGACTACACCGCCCAGGTCAAGTACAAGGGCTTTCAGGATGTGGCGGGAGGCGGTCATTTTTCCGGACGGCTGACAGCCCCTTTGTGCATTGCAGGAGGGCTTTGTAAACAGTGGCTGGAAGCTATGGGCATTTTCATTGCCGCCAAAATCGATTCCATCGGCGGCGTTGCCGATGAACCGCTGGATCCAGTCTGTCCGGAGCTTTCCCGGATTGGGAAAGACTTTCCTGTGGTAAATCCCGCCGCCGGGGAAGCCATGCGCCAGAGAATCGCAGAGGCCATAGCCCAGAAAGACAGTGTAGGCGGCGTTATCAGCTTCTATGTGACAGGACTTCCCGCCGGGTGGGGCGACCCCATGTTCGGCGGCATGGAGAGCCGAATCGCCCAAATCGTTTATGGGATTCCCGCCGTGAAAGGGCTGGAATTTGGAGCCGGGTTCCGGGTGGCAGATATGACCGGCAGCGAAAACAACGATGCTTTCGTCATCTCCCAGGGCAAGATTCAGACCGCCACCAATCACAGCGGCGGAATCCTGGGGGGAATCACCAACGCCATGCCCCTTACCTTCCGGGCAGCCTTCAAGCCCACCCCCTCCATTGCCCGGGAGCAGCAGAGTGTGCATTACAGCACCTGCACCCCCTGCCCCCTGGAAATCCAGGGGCGTCACGACCCATGTATTGTCCCAAGAGCAGTTCCTGTGGTGGAGGCCGCCGCAGCCATTGCCCTTTTCGACAGCTATTTATGCGCAAACCTTTGAAAAGAAAGACAGGAGGATTTCATATGGACATTACACAACTGAGGGAAAAAATCGACAATATTGACGATCAACTGGTGGAACTTTTCACCCAGCGGATGGAGATTACCCGGGATATTGCGGCATACAAGAAAGAAAACAATCTCCCTATCTATGTTCCTGCAAGAGAGCGGCAGAAGCTGCAGGAGGTGGCCAAGCTGGCAGGCCCGGATATGGACGACTACACCCGGGTGCTGTACTCCATGATTTTTGAGCTGAGCCGCAGCTATCAGAGCAAGCAGAACAGCACCGCCACGGAGCTTTACCGGAAGATTACCGACTCCATTGAGAACACCCCCAAGCTGTTCCCCCAGGCCCCTATGGTAGCCTGTCAGGGTGTGGAAGGAGCCTATTCTCAGATTGCCTGTGAGAAGATTTTCAAAAACCCCATGATTATGTACTTCAAGAACTTCGATGCCATTTTTGGTGCCATCGAGCAGGGGTTGTGCCAGTACGGAATTCTCCCCATTGAAAACTCCACCGCCGGCTCTGTGAAGAAGGTTTACGACCTGATGATTCACCACAACTTCTCCATCGTGCGCACCTTCCGACTGAAAATTGACCACAATCTGCTGGCAAAGCCCGGTACAAAGCTCTCGGACATTCAGGAGATTTACTCCCATGAGCAGGCCATCAACCAGTGCAGCGATTTCCTCAAGAATATGCCCGGGGTGAAGATTATCCCCGTGGAGAACACCGCTGTGGCAGCTCAGATGGTGGCCCAGTCCCCGGACAATCACGCAGCCGCCATTTCCAGCAAGGCCTGCGAGGAAATCTATGGGCTGTGCAGCCTGGCAGACAGCATTCAGGACAAGGGCAACAACCGTACCCGCTTCATCTGCATCAGCAAGAATCTGGAAATCTACCCCGGTGCGGACAAGACCAGCATTATGATGGTGCTGCCCCACAAGCCCGGTGCTTTGTATAAGGTTCTGGCCCGGCTGTATGTGCTGGGAATCAATGTAATCAAGCTGGAATCCAGACCCATCCCCGACCGGGATTTCGAGTTCATGTTCTACTTTGATTTGGAGACCTCCATTTACTCCCAGGAGTTTGTGCAGCTCATGTGTGAGCTGGATGACCTGTGTGAGGAATTCAAGTATCTTGGCAGCTACTCCGAGGTGGTATGATGATTTGCGGTTTGCTGGGTGAAAAGCTGGGGCACAGCTACTCCCCCCGGATTCATAGTCTTTTGGGGGATTACACCTATACCCTGTTTGAAAAAAAGCCGGAGGAGTTGGAGGACTTCCTGAAAAACACGGATTTCTCCGGAATCAATGTAACCATCCCCTATAAGAAAGCCGTCATCCCCTACTGTAAGAAGCTAACCCCCACCGCCCAGAGGCTGGGTGCTGTGAACACCCTGGTTCGGGATGTTGCGGGGGATCTGATTGGGCATAACACGGATTACTCCGGCTTTACCTCCATGCTGGAAAAATCCGGTCTGTCGGTTGCCGGAAAAAAGGTGCTGGTTCTGGGCAGCGGAGGTGCCTCTGTCACCGCTCAGGCGGTACTGCAGGAGAAAGGGGCTCAGGTGGTAGTCATCTCTCGCCAGGGGCCGAACAACTATGAAAATCTTCAAAAACACCAGGATGCCCGGGTGATTGTCAATGCAACCCCTGTGGGAATGTATCCCAACACCGGCGTGGCTCCTGTGGATGTAGCCCTGTTTCCCCAGCTGGAAGGGGTGCTGGATCTCATCTACAATCCTGCCCGGACGCAGCTTCTGATGGATGCAGAGGCAAAGGGCTGCATCACAGAGAACGGTCTTTGGATGCTGGTGGCCCAGGCGGTGGAAAGCGCCCAGTGGTTTATGCTGAAGGAAATTTCCAAGGAAACCATTGGACAGGTCTACCACCAGATCCGCCGCCCCATGGAGAACCTGATTCTCATTGGGATGCCCGGCTGCGGAAAATCCACGGTAGGAAAGCTCCTGGCCCAAAAGACCGGAAGAAAGTTCGTGGATGCGGATGTGGTTATCCGGGAGACTGCAGGGATGACCATTCCGGAAATCTTTGCCCAGGAGGGCGAGGATGGCTTCCGGAAGCGGGAGACCCAGGTTCTGGGAGAACTGGGAAAAGCCTCCGGGCTGGTGATTGCCACCGGCGGCGGCTGTGTCACCCGCGAGGAGAACTATCCCCTTCTCCATCAGAACGGCACCATCTATTTCCTCCAAAGGGAGATTGCTCACCTACCCACAGAAGGGCGGCCTCTGTCCCAGGCCGGGAATCTGGAGGAGATGTTCAATCATCGCAAGCCCTTGTATGAGGCCTTTGCAGACAAGATTGTGGACAACAACAAGACTTTGGAGGACACCCTTTCCCAGATTCTGACCCAGGAGGATATGGCATGAAAATTCTGGTACTGAACGGCCCCAATATCAATATGCTGGGTATCCGGGAGCCGGATATTTACGGCAAGCAGTCCTTCCGGGAGCTCCTGGCCATTTTGGTGGAGACCGGAAAGGCCCTGGGGGTCACGGTGGAGCAGTTTCAATCCAACCACGAAGGAGCCCTGGTGGATAAAATCCAGGCGGCCTACGGCTGTTTTGACGGCATTGTGATCAACCCCGCCGCCTATACCCACACCTCCGTGGCCATTCTGGATGCTCTGAAGGCGGTGGCAATCCCAGCGGTGGAGGTTCACATCTCTCAGGTGGACGCCAGAGAGCCGTTCCGGCAGGTTTCCTATGCCGGGATGGCCTGCGTGAAAACCATCCAGGGTCAAGGCCTGGACGGCTATCGCCAGGCGATTGCATATCTCAGAGAAAATTATGGCTAAAAAATCGCCCTGCTTCCAAAGAAGCGGGGCGATTTTTCAAAGCTGATGAAACCGGACCTGGCGGTTTTCAAAGGTGCAGACATGACCGAAGATATCCTTCAGGAGGCGGCAGGCATCCTGGGAATACTGGCCTACCCGGTCAGCGGAATGGGCATCGGAGCCGATGGTGACAATCTCCCCTCCCAGCTCCCGGAACCGGCGGAAATAGGGCTCGTCGGGAAGGAAGGCGCCGCAACGGTCCTTGCCGCTGGTGTTCAGCTCCAGACCCTTCCCCTTTTTTGCCAGTACCCGGAGGATTTCGTCCACCAGGGCACGGTGGTTGGCATAGAGCACAGGGAGACCGGAGACATTCCCCGGAGCCTTGCCGATGTAGGTCAGGTGAGCCAGCACATCATAGTCCTCCTGGCACTCCACGCAGGCAAGCGTAGTCTCCAGGTAAATCCGCTCTGCCTGCTCCTGGGTCTTGCCCTGCCAATAGGGGGCAAAGTACACATCCCGCCCCTCCACAAAGTGGATGGAGCCCAGGACAAAATCAAAATTACGCCGGGCCAGGTCCTTTTTCAGCTGGGCCTGGTTGTCGGTGGTCAGGCCGAACTCCATGCCCCGGCGGATTTTCACCCGGTCGTTTTTCAGATTGTCATAAGCTTTGTGGTAGTCCTCATTGGAAAAGGCCATCACATTGGCTGGGTTGCCGGGGTCATAGTCCACATGGTCCGTAAAGCAAATCTCCCGAAGTCCCGCAGCTTCCGCAGCAGCCAGTGCCTCCTGGGCAGACTGCTTTCCGTCAAAGGAAACCCGGGTATGGATATGGTAATCAAACATCTTCTCTCTCCTCCCAAAACTGGCGGAACGCCGTAGGCAGTGCCGCCCCCTTCTCAATCTCCTCCGGGGTCAGCCATATCCAGTCTCCGCCTTCCCCGGTCACCTCTGCGTAAAATCCCTGCATATTCCACTGAATATGGGTGAAAATATGCTTCTTTTCCACCTGCCGCCATACCTGCCGCAGTCCAAAGCCCAAATCCTCCAGGAATTTAACCTCCTGGGGTAGGGTCAGCTTTCCGGGTACATTGGGAAATTCCCAAAGACCTGCCAGCAGTCCCGTGGCACCACGGCGGCAAACGGCGTATTTTCCCTCCCGGCGGAGGATGAACACCGTCAGGTCCTCAGACCTTCGCTCCTTTTTGGGCAGGCGGACAGGAAGCTCCCGGGCCGTCCCCTCTATTCTTCCCCGGCAGAAGGTGGCGCAGGGGCAGCTGACGCAGTCCGGTTCCCGGTTGGGGCCGCAGACCGTGGCTCCCAGCTCCATGAGGGCCTGGGTAAAATCCCCTGCTTCCGCCGGGTAAATCCGCCGGAGCTTCTCCTCCACCGCCTTTTTACAGGCAGGCAAATCGATGGGGGTCGCATCATTTTCCAGCCGGGAGATCACCCGCAGCACATTGCCATCCACCGCCGGGGTGGGCAGATTGAAGGCGATGGAGCAGATGGCTCCGGCGGTATAGGGGCCGATGCCGGGAAGGGCACGGACCTTCTGGTAGTCTCCGGGCATCTGCCCGCCGTACTCGGCGCATAGCACCTGGGCGGCCTTTTGGAGATTTCGCACCCGGCTGTAATATCCCAAGCCCTCCCACAGCTTATACAGCTGCTCCCGGGGGGCGTTCGCCAGGGCTTCTATGGATGGCAGCGCCTCCAAAAAACGGGTATAGTAGCCCTTTACCGCCTCCACCCGGGTCTGCTGGAGCATAATTTCCGACAGCCACACATGGTAGGCCTGCCGGTCCTTCCGCCAGGGCAAATCCCGGCGGTTTTTTTCATACCAGGGCAGCAGAGCCTGGGGAAGCTGGGCAAGCCGGTTGTCCGCCATGGCTCTGCCTCCTTTCTTACTGAAGCCACACCAGGTTGGTGTCGGTCATAATATTGTCCATGCTGTAACACACCAGCACATCGGTGAAATTCTCCTCTGCGCAGAGCTGGGAGACGGGGTTCTTGTAATACCGCAAATCCACCAGCACCACTTCCTCATAGGACTCCGCCAGCAAAGTTCCCAGACAGTTGGAATAGGAATCCCGGATGACCAGAAGCTTTCCTTTCTCCTTGGCATCGGGGTTCACAATACGGACAGTGGAATGGTTGCCGTCCAGGAACACGGTGTACTTGTCCACTTCCTCCAGACGCTCCTTATAGAACACTCCCTGGTGAGGCTGGTCGTTCTCGCCGTTGGTGACGGTGATGTTGCTGCTTCCGTGCCACAGCTGGATATCCTCTCCCGGAGTCAGCCACAGGGCGCTTTCCGAGTAGGTAGAGCCCTGGAAGCCGGGGACGGTTTCCACGGTAAAGTCCTCTTTTGCCCGATAGTCCCTGCCCAGCAGCCGCATATAGGTCTCGTAGGCCAGGTAGGCCCCTTCCGTCGTCCAATGGTGGTCTGTACGGTAATACAAAGATGCCGGGTCCTCCTGAGCTTTGATGACGCCGGTCAGGTCAATGGTGCGCACATCCTCGCCGCACAGGTCATAGAGTCTTTGAATCAAATCCTCATCCTCATAGGGGTCAGAAAAACCCACAATGGAATCCTGAGCCGCCCATCCGGCTGAGGGTGCCAGCATGAGGTCCACCCGCCGCCCCAGCTTGTCCGCAAAGTTGTTGATTGCCTGCATATTCTGCTGGGCCTGCTCTTCATCCCAAACCACCGGAGCCTGAACCAGCCGGTTGCCCTCTGCCGCATATACATCCTTGGAAACCTGACGGCCGGTAAGCAAATCCACATAAGCGTTGAGACCAACAAAGAAGCTTCTGCCGGGAATATAGTCCGCCATATAGTTTTCCACATCGCTGCCGAATTTTCCGGAGGACAGGTTCTCCCAATTCAGCACCGGCGCATCCGACAGGTACCGCTTCTCCAGGGGGGAGAATTTTTCCTTGGGGAGCAGGAAAAACAGCAGGGACATCACGCCCAAAAAGCCGCAGAAGGCGGCAATCATCAGTTTTTCGTCAAATCGTGATTTCATTGTCCTGCCTCCTTAGAAACGGAAATAAATGAAGGGGTTGTAGCTCTGGGAAGCCAGGGCCGCCACGCACAATAGAAGCATGACCATGACCACCGCAACGGCCCCGTACCGGACCACCGCCTTGTCCCGGCGGCCGGAAACCAGCACCTTGGCCGCCGGAGTGGCCGCAAATATAGAGATAAGGAGCATGGGCGTAAAGGCCAGTACCAAGTTCATCCCGTGCACCGACGCGGCAGCCGGGGTAAAGAGCCTTCCAAAGAAGCCAAAGAGGCTGGAAAGGTTTTCAAAGTAGAACAGTACCCAGCCCAAAAGCACGGCAAAAATGGTATAAAGATGTCCAAAAATCCCGGGGGCTTTTTTCAGGAGCTTCAGCAGGAACAGCTTTTCCAAAATCAGGAGCACCGCATAATAAAGGCCCCAAAGAATAAAATTCCAGCTGGCCCCATGCCAGAAGCCGGTAAGGCCCCATACAATCAGAAGGTTCAAAATCTGCCGGGGCAGGCCCTTCCGGTTACCGCCCAAGGGAATATACACATATTCCCGGAACCAGGTGGAAAGAGAAATGTGCCACCGGCGCCAGAATTCGGTTACGCTGGCGCTGATGTAGGGGTAGTTGAAGTTCTCCAAAAACTCAAAACCAAACATCCGTCCCAGGCCTCGCGCCATGTCGGAATAGCCGGAAAAGTCAAAATAAATTTGCAGAGAGTAGGCAAGGATTCCCACCCAGGCTGTCAAAGTACCCCCTTCTGTCTGAAGAAGGTTCCAAAAATTGCCCATGGGATTTGCCAGCAACACCTTTTTCCCCAGCCCCAGGACGAACAGCTGCACGCCGGAAGCAAAGTCGTGAACATTCTCCCGGCGAACCTCCATCTGCTCCGCCACATCCTGATAGCGGACAATGGGGCCGGCAATCAGCTGGGGGAACAAGGTGACATAGGTACCGAAGGTCAGCGGATTTTTCTGAACAGGCGCATCGCTGCGGTACACATCGATCACATAGCTCATAGACTGGAACACATAAAAGGAAATGCCGATGGGCAGGGAGATTTCCGGGGCCTTGATCCCGCTTAAAAACGGCGCAATGGCCTGAAGCTGCCGGACAAAAAAGCCTGCATACTTGAAAAACCCCAGAATCACCAGATTGGCCACCACGCCCAGCACCAGAGGGAGCTTTCCGTTCTCCCCCGCTGTCTGCTTTTTGTGAATCCACAGGCCAAAGCCATAGTTCAGCAAAATGGTGGCGATCATCAAGAACAGATAGACCGGCTCTCCCCAGCCGTAGAACACCAAACTCCACAGCAGCAGCACCGGATTGCGCAGCCGCCGGGGGCTCACATAGTACAAAAGCAGCACCACCGGCAGAAACGCGAACAAAAATACATTACTGGAAAATAGCACCCGGTTTCCTCCTTACAGACGAAATGCGCCGAGCCGACATTGCCGATCCGGCGCATATTGGTTATCAGCCCTCAAGACCCGCCGCCGTGCGGAACTGCGCCGCCAGAGCGTCCACATCGGGCGATACAATCAGGGCCACATAGTTGCCCGTCCGAATAATCTCAGCCTTCTGCACAATCTCATACTGCTCGGGAGAGTAAGTAATGCTCTCCTCACCCTTGCGCTCAATGCGGGTGTTTGCCAGCTTGACCAGATTCTCGGCGGTCTCTGCGTCATTGGCCTCCAGCAACCAGATTTCATCCGCCCGCAGACCGTCGCTGGACACGCTCACCACAGCCTGCTTGCAGTCAGACCGGTTAATGCCGCAGAAATTGAGCATCATATCGTCACTCATCATGGTCATCTCCGGCAGGGTCTCCCCGAAGCCGGCATAGACCTGCTGCAGATCCATAGTGACAGCAGCTTCCTCATTCTTTTTGCCGCAGCCGGCCAGGCCCAGAATCAGGACCGCAGCAAGAAGGATGGACAAAGTTTTCTTCATTATCTTTCAACTCCTATATTCTTAATAGCCGGTGTAGGCCTTCAGGACCTTAATCCAGGTATCCACGCCGGAATCAGTTACATGGACATACTCATCAGAGCAGTAAGGGGTGGCCAGGCCGCCCAGAGAATCCTTCATGTAGGGAGCCACATCAATAAACTTGCAGCCGTTGCTCTCCGCAAAGGCCTTCAGGGCCACATTGTAAGCATCTATGTTGGTGTTGTTCAGGTCGCCGATTTCTCCCCCAATCCAGACAGGGGACATGGACTGGATGTAGATTTGAATGTCCGGGCACTTGGAACGGACCCGCTCCAGAAGCTTGCCCCAGTTCTCGATGGTCTTGTCAATGCCGTAAAGGGCAATGTCATTCATGCCCAGCATCACAAACATCTTCTTGGCTCCGGTGGCCTGCACCGCATCCTCAATCTTCATTTCCTGACCCTGCCAGGGCATCAGCAGCTCATCGTAAACCGCATTGGCTACGCCGTAGCTGCCCCGAACCAGGAACTTTGCGTTGCCCAAAAGTCCTGTCTCGCCAGCATAATAAGACAGCTTCAAGGAGACGGAATCGCCTACAAAAACGGCGTCGTCAAAGAAGGAAGAGGATACCGTCTCGGTAGTGGGGGGCGCCAGATAGGGATCCCGGGAACCGGCGCCGGGATTGGTGGGCTGCTCCGTGGAAGTGCCGGTGGTTTCCGGCTCGTCTTGCAGATTGCAGTACACATTACAGGACACCTTTTGACCGTTATATTCCGCATGAACCACAGTCTCACCCTTGCCCACGGCGGTTACTACTCCCTTTTCAAAGGTTGCTACCGCTGTATTCTCGCTGCGGAAGGTTATCTGATCCAGACTGATGGGGCCGCTGTAAAGGGTCCAGGTTTCTCCATAATTGACCAAAGTCAGCTCGTTGCGCTCCAGGGTCAGGGTTTCTGCCTGTCCGCCGGTGGGCTGTGTGGTCACAGCGTGGTCTGTCTGAGACTGGGTAGTGTTCTCCGGCGTTGTCTGCTGGGCAGGATCGCCGCCGCAGCCGGCCAGAGTTCCCATTGCCAATACAAATGCCAAAGTCAGGCACAGAAATTTTTTCATAGTACTGCTTCCTCCTGTCGGTAGTATTTCACAAATTGGAATTATACCCCATAACGCCTGAAAATTCAAGCATTATCCCCGGATGTTCAAGAAAAATTATAAAATATCCCGCACTTTTCGAAGGGAACTCAAAGGTTAGACAATGCCTTGATGTTCGGATTGTTCAAGCTGCCAGGAGGGCTGGTTGTCTGCGAATCGCTGGCGACAGACCAGCCCCGGCTCAATTGGGCAAACAAATCCCCATATGTTAGACGGTATATCATACTGTCTAATATATGGGGTAGATTTTATATCCGAAAAAGTTTTTCCGTTTTCTTTAACCTTTGTGCTTCAGAATTTCCGCAAGCCGCAATGTAACATTGGCGCACCGGACGGCTGCGATGGATTCAAAGGTGGGATAGTCCATCTGGGCGGAATCGTCCGCCTTATCGGAAATGGCCCGAATCACGACAAAAGGAATCCGGTTCTTCCAGGCGGCATGGGCAATGGCTGCCCCCTCCATCTCCGTACACACAGCACCGGTATCTTCCACAATTTTCTCCTTTTGGGACTTCTGGCAGACGAACTGGTCTCCGCTGGCCACCGTTCCCTTTAGGCAATGTCCCGGATTTTCCGCTTCCGCCGCCTGATATGCAAGGTCCACCAGCATCCCGTCGCCGGGAAAGGCCCGCACATCCATGTCGGGAACCTGTCCCACAGGATAGTCGGGGTCTATCAAATGGCAATCAAAGTCGTGATAAATGGCCTGGGTACTGACAACCAAATCCCCGATATCCAGTTCGGGAGTCAGACTGCCGGCAATCCCCGTATTGACTACATGAGTAATTCCGAAGCAATCTGCCAGCACCTGGACGCACAGGGCGGCGTTTACCTTACCCACACCGCACTGAACCACCACCGCAGGCAGCCCGGAAAGGGTTCCCTCCCAGAATACAGAGCCCGCCAGCTCCCGCTGGGTGCAGTTTTCCATTTTTTCCTTGAGGGTCGTCACTTCCACATCCATGGCCCCAATAATGCCCAATTTCATATCTTTTTCTCCTTTACACCGGGTATTCCAGACGGTCTTTACCGGGGTTTTCCAGCAATGCGCAGTAGCGCTTTGCCCAGAATCTTGCCATAGGCAGATTCATGTCCAGATAGTTGCCGCAGTCCCTGGCGCTGGCTCCGGGAATCTCCCCCTCGTAGCTTGCAATAAAGGAGAAGCAGCTGCGAACCAGGTCCAGAACCTGGAGGCTTGTATACTTTCCTGCCAGCAGAAGATAAAATCCGGTCCGGCAGCCCATGGGACCGAAGTACAAGACCTTGTCCTTCCAGTCGGGTTCGTTCCGCAGGTAGGTAGCGGCCAGGTGCTCAATGGTATGTACCTCCGCTGTATTCATCACCGGCTCCTCGTTGGGGCTGGTCAGGCGCAGGTCAAAGGTTGTAACAGTTTCCGCTCCCACGGTGTCGTAACGGGACACGTACACCCCGGGCTGGAGGCGGATATGGTCGATGGTAAAGCTCGTAATCTTTTCCATGTTGGCTTCCTTTCTCATGGTATTGGTTGTTCCCGCCTATCATAACCCAAATTGAAACAAAATGCAATCCAAACTCACAAAGTTATACCCATCCCCCGGTTTTGCTTGCTTTTTCCCCCCAGAAAGGCTATAATGGTGGCAACACACAAAGAAAGGTGGAATGCTCTGTGGATGAACAAACCTCCCAGAAGCCGGTAAATCCCCGGCGGAAAAAGCGCTCCCAAATGCAGATTTTCAAGGAAACCTATCTGCCTGTTATCATTGCCGGCGTATCTTTGGTCATGATTCTGATTTTCATTATCGGTGCCATCAGCCGGGGAATTCAGAATGGAAAGGCTGCGAAGGAAGCCAGTATCCAGGCTTCGGAATCGGAGGCCGCAGCCTATGCCCAGCTGGAAGAAGAGGCCAACCGGCTGATTACCGGCTCCCAGACATTCGCTGCAGGCTATGACTATGACCGTGCCATTGCTGTGATTGACACCTTCTCGGGAGATGTTTCTCAATTTCCCAAACTCACAGAGCTGAAGCAGCAATACACCAATGCCAAAAGCTCCCTGGTTGCCTGGAACGATCCCGCTCAGGTGACAAACCTTTCTTTCATGCCCTTGATGGTGGATACCAAACGGGCATTTGCAGATGATGTGTATGGAGAGTACTACAATCGGCGCTACGTGACGATTGGGGAGTTCCAAAAAATTCTGGAACAGCTCTATGCCAACAACTATGTATTGGTGGGCATGGATGACATCGTATCCAGTGCAGACGGCTCCTATTCCGCCGGCACCGTCTACCTGCCCGATGGCAAAAAGCCTATTATGATCACCCAGGTGAATGTCAGCTACCCCTACCAGCTTGTGGACGGAAACAACGATTTGCGGCCGGACAAAAATGGGGATGGCTTTGCCAGCAAGCTTGTTCTGGATGAGAATGGGAACCTGGCCTGCGAATATGTGGACGATCAGGGCCAGACTCAGGTGGGGGCATATGACCTGGTGCCGATTCTCAGTGCATTTGTAAAAGAACACCCCGATTTTTCCTACAAAGGTGCCAAGGCCACTTTGGCTGTCACCGGCTACAATGGCGTATTCGGTTACCGCATCCAGGCCGATGCGGAAAAGACTTCCGGCACCGCCCTTTTTGAGAAGGAAAAAGCCGCAGTCAAGGAGCTGGCAGAGACACTGCGTTCGGAAGGCTATGATCTGGCCTGCTATACTTATGAGGACATCGGTTACGGTGACAAGGATGTGTCCACCGTGAAAGAGGATCTGGCCAGCTGGACAGACGAAATTGCCCCGGTTCTGAGAGATGTGTCCATCTTCGTCTTTGCCCAAAGCAGCGACATTGCCGACAAGGAGAATGAGTACTCCGGGGATAAGTATTCCGCTTTGCAGAGTGCCGGTTTCCACATTTTTATGGGCAACGCATCCGACGGCAAAACCTGGATTTCCCTGAAGGACTCCTATGTCCGCCAGGGCCGTGTGCTGGTGTCCGGCACTACCATGGCTTACAACAGCGACTGGTTCAACGGAATGTTTGACGCCAAAGCCATTCTGGACAGCAGCCGGGGCGATGTTCCCCAGTAAGGAGCACCTCTATGGAGCTGAAAAAAGGAAAATACCGCCATTTCAAGGGCAAGGAATATGAGCTTCTGGAAATCGCCACCCATTCGGAAACCCTGGAGCAGATGGTGGTCTACCGTGCCCTTTACGGTGAAAGAGGGATTTGGGTTCGTCCCGCCAGTATGTGGTCGGAAACCGTGGAAAAGGACGGCTACTCCGGTCCCCGCTTTCAATACATCGGAGATGAATAACAAAAAGGCGGCAGAGCATGAGGCTCTGCCGCCTTGCTGTATGGAATTACTGTTTTTCCCGGAACACCAGCCATTTGCTGGCTACATAATTGGCAATCACCACCAGGACGCTGACAAACAGTTTGACCCAGTTGCCATTCCAGCGAAGCAGGTCCACCGTCACAAAAATAATGGCCGTTTCCATGGCCCCGGAACCCAGACGGCAGCCCACAAACTTCCCCAGCTCCGGCAGCACCGTAGGCAAGGACCAGTCGTGGCTGCGGAACACCAAAGGCTTATTGGTGAGAAAGGCAAAAGCAACGGATACAATCCAGGCCGCAATGTTGCTGACCGTTCCGGAAAGATGGCAAAGATTGTATAGAGGCAGATACACGCAGTAATTTACCAGGGTTGTCATCCCCCCAAAGAAGAGATAGGACAAAATTTCCCAATACTTAATGACAAAAGCACGAATTTTTTTCAAGGTTTCTGCCTCCTCATTCGTTTGTTGTCCTACTATACCACAGGTATCCGGCAATGGCAAGGCAACGGTGTATAATCCGGGAAAACGTTGGCAATTATAAATAACTGTACAGGTGTATTATCTAAAATATTTGTACTATGTCACAGTTGCCATATGGAATAATTATCGATATAATATTATCGAATTAGGAAAGGAGCTGCTCTCAATGAAAGTTGCGTTTTTTGATACCAAGCCCTACGATGTCCCTGGTTTTACCAAATACGCTCAGGATGCCGGCATTGAAATTAAGTTTTTGGAAACCAAGCTCAATGAGGATACCGCATCTCTGGCCAACGGTTTTGACTGCGTGTGCATTTTCGTAAATGATGTGGCCAACGCAGCCGTTGTGGAAAAGCTTTATGAAGGCGGTGTGCGGATGATTGCCCTGCGCTGCGCCGGTTTCAACAATGTGGATACCCGGGCCTGTTTCGGAAAAATCCATGTTTTCCGTGTGCCCGCCTACTCCCCCTACGCCGTTGCGGAACACGCCATGGCCCTGCTGCTGGGTGTGAACCGGCACATTCATAAGGCATATCTTCGTACCAGAGAGTTCAATTTCAGCCTGAATGGTCTGACTGGCTTTGACCTGTATGGCAAGACTGTAGGCGTTATCGGTACCGGCAAGATTGGCAGAATCTTCGCCGATATCTGCAAGGGCTTCGGCATGAAGGTCCTGGCCTATGATAAGTTCCCCAACCCCGCTTCCGGCCTTCAGTATGTGGATCTTCCCGAAATCTTTGCCAAGTCCGATGTAATCTCCCTTCACTGCCCCCTGACGGAGGAAACCCACCACCTGATCAACGACGAGGCCGTGGAGCAGATGAAGAAGGGCGTTGTGATTATCAACACCTCCCGGGGTGCTTTGATTGACACCGATGCTCTGATCAACGGCATCAAGGTAGAAATTATCGGCGGCGCCTGCCTGGACGTGTACGAGGAAGAAGCCGACCTGTTCTACGAGGATATGTCCGGTCACATTGTCCAGGATGACAAGCTGGTACGGCTTATGGCTATGCCCAATGTAATCGTCACCTCTCACCAGGCTTTCCTGACCCAGGAGGCTCTGGACAACATTGCCAACACCACCGTCACCAATATGCGCAAGTTTGCTTCCGGTGAACCCAGCCCCGAAACCGAGGTCTGCTATCATTGCAGCCACAAGGATGATTGCCGGAAGGAACGCCATCAGAAGTGCTTCTGATTTCCCTTTTCAAAAAGAATTGCCGCCAGACTTTCGTCTGGCGGCACATTTTATTTGTGACGATTATAGTCAGCCATAACCTCTGCAATGGAGATTCCCTGAGGACAGACCTTTTCGCAGCTCTGGCAGCCGATACAGTCAGGCAGTTCAGACCAGTCCTTGGCGTTGTACTTTTTCAGAATCTCCGGGATATGGATTCCCTGGGGGCAGTAGTCAACGCAGTAGCTACAGCCGGTACAGGGCACGGCGTTGGCGGCAATCATCTCCCGGGCAATTTCCTGGAGGGTCTGCTGCTCCTGGTCGTTCAGAGGCTCCAGATGGGAGAAGGTTTTGATGTTTTCCGACAACTGGGCCATGTTGGACATACCGGACAGCACCATGGTCACCCCTTCAATTCCCTGGAGGAACCGGAATGCCCAGCCGGCCTGGGTTTCCTGGGGACGCAGGGCCTTGAGCCGTGCCTCCTGCTCCGGCAGAAGCTGGGTCAGGCGACCGCCCCGCACCGGTTCCATGACCCAGATGGGCAGTCCGTAGGAGCGGACCAGCTCCACCTTGGCTTTGGCGTTTTGCAGCTGCCAATCCAGGTAATTCAGCTGAATCTGGCAGAACTCCAGCTCTCTTCCGTAGGCATCCAGAAAGCGCTTCATGGTGGTGAGGCTTCCGTGGGTGGAGAAGCCTAGGTGCTTGATCCGGCCCAACCGTCTCTGCTCAAAAAGGAACTCCCCCACGCCGTATTCCGGATTCAGGAAGTTATCAATGTTGTCCTCGCACACATTGTGGAACAGGTAGAAATCAAAGTAATCCACGCCGCACTTTTCCAGCTGCTTCTCGAAAATCTTCCGGGGATTTTCAAACATCTCCTTGGAAAAGCCGGGGAACTTGGAGGCAAGATAAAAGCTCTCTCTGGGGTGCTTGGCCAGAATACGGCCCATTACCGTTTCCGAGGCTCCGCCGTGGTACATCCAGGCGGTATCAAAGTAGTTGATTCCCTGCTCCAAAGCATAGGCTACCATTCCAGCAGCGGCAGCTTCGTCAATATCCTCATCCTTCTCCCCGTTTTTGGGCAGGCGCATACACCCCAGGCCCAGGGCAGACAGCTTTTCGTCCTGAAAATCGTTATAAAGCATTTCTTTCTCCTCCTGTTAGTGATTCCGGTTTATGAGCTCCTGGCACAAACAGGCCATAAACTGGTGGTCCGAAAAAGCGGCAAGGGCCGCTTCCGCCTTTTGGCTGTAAGACCGCACCATCTCTTGGCAGGCATCCACCCCATGGAGCTGGACAAAGGTGTTTTTGTTGCCGTCGGCGCCTACCGCCTTCCCCAGCTCCCCTGCATTGCCAATCACATCCAGAATGTCATCCCGAATCTGGAAGGCAAGGCCCAGGCTGTGGGCAAAGGTTTTGGCCGCCTCCATCTGGGCAAAGCTGCCGCCTCCTGCCAGGACACCCAGGCAGCAGGCCGCCTGGATAAGGGCTGCGGTTTTCCGGGTGTGGATGTTCTCCACCTCCTGGGGGGTACATTCTCTGGATTCACTTTGCATATCCAGCACCTGACCGCCCACCATGCCCAGCTCTCCGGCGCATTGGGACAGAATCTTTACCGCCTGAATCCGAGTCTCTGCGTCCAGGCTGGAATCTGCCAGGGCAGAAAAAGCCCCGGTCAGCAGGGCATCCCCCGCCAGCACCGCCATAGCCTCCCCATACACCTTATGGTTGGTCAACCGTCCCCGGCGGTAGTCGTCATTGTCCATGCAGGGCAAATCGTCGTGAATCAGGCTGTAAGTGTGCACCATTTCCACCGCCGCTGCAAAGGGTGCTGCCTGCTTCCAGTCGCCGCCGCACATTCTGCAAAAATCGAACACGAAAACCGGCCGGAGCCGCTTGCCTCCCGCCAACAGGCTATACCGCATGGCATCGAACAGCACCTGCTGGGGTTCCTGGGGATAGACAAAACAGTTATTTTTCAGGTAGTCTTCTATGTAGTTCCGGTATTCCCGGAACAGTCCGTCCATTTCAGGGTTCATAGGGCATATCCTCCTCTGTGGGAGCGCCGTCGGGCCCGGGCACAATCTTCTTCACTTGCAGCTGGGCTTCGTCCAGCAGTTTGCCGCAAATGCGGATACGCTCCGTCCCCTCCTGGAACAGCTTCAAGGATTCCTCCAGGGGGGCGTCTCCCCGCTCCAGGGCTCTTACAATCTGCTCCAGCCGCTGCATATTCTGCTCAAAGGTCATGTTTTCCTGATTCATAGGTTGTCCCCTCCTGGGCTGCGGTAACCACAGCCTGTATGGTACCGTCACTGACGGAAATGGATATACGGTCGTTTTCTTTTACCTGGGATACGCTGCGGACTACCTGCTGGCTGTCATCCTGCACCATGGCGTAGCCCCGAAGGAGAACCTTCAAAGGGCTCATGGCCTCCAGCTTGGCTGCCTGGGTGTAAAAGCGCTGTTTTGCTACAGAGAGCCCCTTTTCCTGGGCTGCCACCAATCTGGCTTGCAGATAGGCAAGGGCCTTCTGCCGCTGCTCCAGGTAAGCCTCCGGACTCTTCATAGCCGGGCTGTCGGACAGAAGCTTCAGGTGGTTCCGGGCCGCCTGAATCTGCCGCCAAAGGGCAGAAGCCATAGCAGAAGTGGCGCTGTCCAGGGTCTGCCGCAAAGCATCCTGGTCCGGCACCGCCAGCTCCGCTGCGTTGGATGGGGTGGCTGCCCGCAAATCCGCCACAAAGTCGGAAATGGTAAAGTCCGGTTCATGCCCCACCGCAGAAATCACCGGGATGGAGCAATGGTAAATGGCTCTTGCCACCTGCTCATCGTTAAAAGCCCACAAATCCTCGATAGAGCCGCCGCCCCGGCCTACAATCAGCAAATCCGCCAGCTTATAGTGGTCTGCATAGGCAATGGCTGCGGCAATCTCCCTGGGGGCTTCCGCCCCCTGCACCCGGACAGGCAGGAGCCGCACCCGGGTCAAGGGATACCGTTTTCTCAGAATCCGCAGCATATCGTGCAGGGCTGCTCCGGCGGAGCTTGTAATAATGCCGATGGTGCCGGGATAGGGTGGCAGGGGCTTTTTGTGCTCCGGGGCAAACAGTCCCTGGGCTGAAAGCTTCTTTTTCAGCTGCTCAAAGGCCGCATACAAGTCCCCTACCCCATCCAGTGCCATGGCGGTACAGTAAAGCTGGTAGGCACCGTCTCTGGGATACACGGTGATTCTGCCCATGGCGATGACCTGCATTCCGTTTTCCGGACGGAATTTCAGCTTCACGGCGCTGCCGCGGAACATGACACACTTCAAAGCGCCGCCTTCATCCTTCAAGGTGAAATAGTGATGGCCGGAAGGATATACTTTATAATTGCTGATTTCACCCCGGACAGCAAGACCTGTCAGCAGGCCGTCTTGATCCATAAGGCTTTGGATGTAGGCGTTAATCTGGGATACGGAAAGAATCTGCTGCTCCATATCATCCCTCCATGGCTCTATGGGTGAGAATGGCGATGCCCATGGCGTTGTCCGTGGAATACTGGGGCTGGGCAAAGACCGGCTGCAAATAAGCCAGGTTCTTCCGCAGCATGGCGTTGGAGGCAACGCCCCCGGAGAACACCACCGAGAGGCCGGGGTATGCCTTCATGGCATTTTTCGTGGCCTTTTCCACCGCCGAAACTACACTTCCCAGGGCAAAGGCAGCGGTTTTTTCCCGGCTGCCGGTTTTTTCATAATACTTCTCCACCTGGTTCTGGACTCCGGACAGGGAGAATTGAAGCTCCGGGCATTTCACCCGGAAAAAATCCTGGGTGGTTTCCCCCTGGCTCAAGGCATCCAGGTGCTTGCCTGCGGGAAAGGGCAGGCCCAGCAGCTGACCAGTTCTGTCTATCAGCTGGCCGGCGGAAATGTCTGTGGTGCCGCCGATTTTCTGGCAGCGGACGCTTTTCCCCTCCGGCTCTACCAGCAAAAGCTCCGTGGTGCCCCCCGACAGGTGCCAGGCCAGGTGGGGGGTGTCCATCAAATCCATCCGGTCGGCGCTCCAAAGGCTGGCTGCCACATGGCCCTGCTGATGGGAGAAGGAGAAAAGAGGAACCTTCAGCACATCCGAAAGCATTTTGGCATGGGAATAGCCCACCAGGAAGCAGGGCATATAGCTGCCCTCCACCGCTCTGGGGCGGGTACTGACACCCACGGCCTGAATGCAATCCTGGGGAATATGGGAAAACAGCCTGCCGGAAAGCTCCGGCAGGCTTTTGGTATGATGAAAAATGGCATCGCTTTGCCGCAGCCCCAGCTGCCCCTGGCCTACCGGCAGGAGCTGTGAACAGTTCTCCCCTGCCGTCCCGTCAAAAAAGGCCACAGAGGTGGTATAGTTGCTGGTGTCGAAGCCTACGGTGCTCATGCCTTGACCTCTTCTTTCTGTCCCCGGGCGAAGGCACCCAGCACACCGTTGACAAAGGCTCCCGTATCGTCCCCATCGTACAGCTTGGCCAGCCGTACAGCCTCGGAGATGGCAACCCCGGTGGGGACATCGCTCATGTAAAGCATCTCAAAAATGGCCAGCTGCATGATGGTGCGGGTCAGGCGGGAAATGCGGGACACATCCCAGCCAATGGAATACTTCTGGATGTAATCGTTCAGCTCATCTTCCCGATTGGCAACTCCGGATACCACCTGGTCAATATAGGCTCTCTGGGCACGGCTGGGACGCTCTGCATAAAGGGGATTCTCCCCTTCCAGGTTCTCGTAGTAGCGCCGCTCCAGCCGGGCAGCCACCAGCTGCTCCGGTTCCTCGCCGGTGAAATCCCGGCTGTAAATCAGGTGAATGGCCAATTCTCTGGCGTTGGCTCTGGTCATATACGCTCCTTAAGCTCTGACGATGCCGCAGACATTCACATTCACGGCACGGACGGATACACCGGCGATGGCTTCCACAGAGGAGGTAACCGCCTCCTGGGCTGCCTTGGCAACGGAGGCCACATTCTGGCCATAGACCACATTCACATTGCAGTCAATCACCAGAGTTTCATCCTCACCGATGGTGATTTTGATGCCTCTGCCCCAATTCTTTACACCGATGCGCTCTGCCAGGTCGGAACCGGGCTTGGTCACAAGACCGGCAACCCCTTCCACTTCTCCCAAAGTATTTTCCACAATGGCGCCAATGACATCCTCAGAGATCATCACACTGCCTTTTTCCTGCTCCTGTGTGACATACTGCTTCGTATCTGCCATGATAAAACCTCCTGTTTACTGGTCCTGTTCCTCACAAGACATATTTTCTATATTGTACCACCTTCCGGTAAAAAAAACAACTGTTTTCTGCATTCCAATCCCTTTGGGCAAAAAAATACCCCAAAGGATGAACCTTTGGGGTCAGACTTACTGCACCTCTACCACCCGGATCTGATCCATGGTGAATTCTGTCTGGGTCATGACAATATCTGCAATCACAGCTACATCCGCCGGCTGCATCCCCTTCTCCGGGGCTGCCACCGCTACGGAAATGCCCTCTTCGCTGATATAGGCTACGCAGTCCGTATAGCCCTTGGCAATGACCAGACTTTCAATCTGAGCCTCACACAAAGCCGTCTGGACAATGGCCTCCAACTGGGCATTGGTCTGGGCAGCCTCCGTGTCCTCGTCATAGGCCATAGCCTCCTGGAGAAGGGACACCGCATTGTCCCGGGCCTGCTGACGGGAAAGGCGCACCGCCGCAAAATAGTCCGTCACGGTATCCGTATTCTCGGGGATGTTCAAAAAGCTGCCGTCACTCATCACCAGGGTGTCCTCCGACATGAGCTTTTCCTCATCCAGGGTATCTGCAAAGTTCATCACCGCCTGGTCCTCCGTATATTTCCAGTTCACATAGATTCCGGCACACACAGCTACCAGAATCGCAGCCGCCACCAGGTTCTTTTTCCACACCTTCATTTACCTTCCTCCAATCACTTCATTTTGAGTACTGCAATCCGATCCGTCGGCAGACCGGTCACCTTGGACACAGCCTGGGTAATAGCAAGGCGGACAGAGGGACTGTCTGCCCCCTGACAGAGAATAATCGCTCCCTGGTACACCGGGGAAAGCTTCTGCTGCACCAGTCCCTGTTCTCCCCCCTCCCCATCGGATACAATGACCGTATCCGTATCCGTGTCCTGGGAGTTTTCTGTAATTCCGCTTACCACATCTGTCTGGTACATGGTTTTCTCTCCCTGGGATATGGTCAACATCACCTGCACATCCCCGGCACCGTATATACTTTTCAGAATCTGCTCCAGTTCCTCCTGGACACTTGGCTCCGGGGATGTGGGCACCGCAGCAGTTTCCCCAGCGGCAGGCTTTTTTTCTCCGGAGAAGCTGGGAAGCCCCATGAGAATCATCCCGATACAAAGAAGAATCACCGGGTATTTGTATTTTTTCAACAGCCCCGCTATTTTTTCGGACAATTTTCCTATTTCCAAGTGATTTCCTCCTTTGCAATGCCCAGGTTGCCGGATATGAAATCCTCCAGGGTACTTTTCTGGTACGGGGACAGGGCACCGGTCAGGGTGACCGCCCGCGGCACCGGCGGGTTCTCTTCACTTAGCGTCACCTCCACCTGCAGCGCAACAGACATCGATGCGGCTTTGTCCAATATATATGCCTCTGTCCGCTGGGTTATGATATCCGCCATCTGGGCATTGGCAAAATTCTCTCCCTCTGCCGCCACCGCCTCGGATTGCATGGAAATATCCCCCAGATAGTCCTGCAAATCCTGAATTTTCACCTTTGCCAAAGGTGCAATGACGGTCACAATGAGAAATGCCCCGGTCAGCAGCCGGATAACCCCTTTCTGAACGCCCTTTTTGCCGGAAAGGCTGGTAACCAGTCCGCAAAGGATTGCCCCGGCTGTCACCGAAAGCACATATGCCTTGACTCCCTCCATCATCCGATTCCTTTCATAAAGGACACGGTGCTGATTAAAAGCATCAGCCCCACCGCCCCGGTCATGGCCAGAAGGATTCCCATGGCTCCGGTAAAATCCTTCAGGAGCCCGCACACCTGCCGGGTTCCCATGGCGCTGCAAACAGCCGTTGTGAGCTTCAGCAGCAGATACTGCACCCCGATTCTTAAGAATGGCCCAATCCATATGGCTGCTATGGCAATGAGGCCATAGACTCCTGATGCATTTTTCATTACCCCGGCGCTGACCAGCACCGCTTCGGAAGCATCGGAGAGGATGCCTCCCACCACCGGAACCATCCCGGATATGGTCAGCTTGGCGGCTTTCATGGCTGCCGCATCCGTGGCACCGCTGACCACCCCGGTGATTCCCATGTAGCCGGTAAACACATACAAAATGGTTTTCAGGGTCCAGGTCATAAGCCATTTGATAAAGTCCTTGAAGGTGGTAAGCACCTGCTGCCCAATTCCTCCTGCGGCAATGCTCAGGCAGAGATAGACATAAAGAAGGGGCACAATCAGCTTCACCACCAGAGAGCCCAGGATGGCATCAAACAACACCGTACCGGCATACAAGGATGCCGATGCCGTTACCCCGCCCTGGGCCGCCAGGGAGGCGGACATCACCGGAAGCAGAAGCTTTCCGTATTCGCTCAGCTGCCGCACCGTATCCGTTCCCAGGCCAATAAGGGACCGGGAGGGGGCAAGAAGGGTCAGCCCCACCATCACAGCCCCGGCAAGAGGGGTCACAGGAGGCAGTTTCCCTGTATAGACTTCCAGCAATGACAGGAGCATCACCACCACCATCACGGAAAAGCAGGCTTTCCCAGCCTCTGCCAGGGATGGCTCCAGGGTCTTGATACCGGCCTTGATTACATACCAGAGGCCCTCGGAAAAGCTCTCCGTATCCTCCGGCATATACTCCTCTGCCTCCGGCGGTGCCTCGGGAGGCTCCCACTGCTCTGCCTGCACGGGCACCATCAGCAGTGCCAGCAGCCCCATCAGTATAAAAAATCTTCTCATATCTCCCCCAGTATGGTTTGCATCAGTTCCAGAAGTTCCGTGAAGAGGGGTATGGACAGGTACAAAATTACGCCCCCGGCTAAGTACTCCAGGGCCTTACCCATCCCCTGATTCCCGGAGTCAGAGCAGATGAGCACCGCCACCTCGGAAATCAGGCCTACCCCCACGGCTTTCAGAAGAATTTCCACCATGGTATTGTCCAGTCCCCCAAGCTCCTGCAGCCGCTGCACAAACTGCACCACGGGACTTAAAAAGGATACGGCAGCAAGCAAAACCATGGTACAGACGCAGATTCCCAGCACCACAGCCATATCCTTGCTGTTTTTGGACAACACCGTCACCAGCACCACCGCAACAAGCACCGCAGCGGCGGCTTTTACGAAGGTTTCCATCAGAAATGAAACAGGTTTTTCACCAGTTCAAACAGCTCGGAGATTTTTTGGGCCACCATCATCAGAACCACCACCAGCCCTGTCAGGGTGGTCATGGTGGCCTGCTCCTCTCTGCCTGACCTGGAAAGCACCTGATTGAGTATGGAAACGATAATTCCGATTGCAGCGATCTTAAAAATCAAATCAATTTCCATAGATTAAATAAACAATATGGCCAGCGCCGCCCCTGCACAAAGTCCCAGAGTCTTATACTCCCGCAGCCGGGAGGCTCGTCCCGCTTCCAGGGCTTTCAATTCTCTGCGGCACTCTCCCCGCAGGCTTTCCAGTCCCTTGATCTGCCCCTGCAAATCAAATTTTCCCAGAGAGTTCCCCATGAGCCGCAGGAGCTTTTTGGCCTTGGGGGGAAGATTCTGCTGCCGTCCCAGCACATAGCCCATGCACCGTCCCACGTCCGGGGACATCTGGTTGTCCAGCTCCTCTGCCAGCCGGAGAAATACCCCTTTCAGCACCCCCGCCTCCTGCTCTGCTGCCTGGCGGCAAAGCTCCGGCAACGGTGTCAGGTGGTATTGCAGCTCACACTCCATATAATCCAGCAATCGCAGCAGCTGCCGCAGGATACGTTCCTCCCGCACATGGGCCGCAGCCATCTGGAAGCCCACGCTGCCGCAGCCCAGAATCAGCAGCGCCGCCCCAACGATTCTTATGGTCATAGTATCATCCGCTCCTTGTACCAGGTCTTGTCCTTTTGCAGCACAATCAAGTTTTCAAACAATCCGCTTTCCACCAGGGGCTTGTAGAGCCTGCGGCACAGCAAATCCTGCTTGTTTCCGGCGTGGGCAGTGGCAATCAGCCGGACGCCGCACCAGCCGGCATGAAGCATGGCAGTGCAGTCCTCCCCGGCGGTAATCTCGTCCACCGCAATGGTATCTGGGTTCATATTCCGCAGCACCGCTTCTATCCCCGCCTCCTTGGAACAGCCGGAGAGGATGTCCGTCCGGTTTCCCGGGTGAAAGCCCCAGGATAGCCCCTGCTGGGGAAAAATCTCCTGCCGCTCGTCCACTACCGCCACCCGCTCCTGGCACACATCCGACAAAACCCGTATGTAGTCCCGCAGTAGAGTTGTCTTGCCTGTACCGGGACTTCCGATAATCAGCACCGAGCCCCGCAGGGAGGCCATGGCGTTGGCAATCCCGGAGATTTCCCGGCATACTCTCAGATTGATGGAGGTAACCGGCTGGATGCTGCGCACCTTCCCGTCCACCACCGCCGTTTGACCGCACAGCCCCAGCCGGTGTCCACCCGGGGCCGTCACATACCCTTTGGCTGCGGAGGCCGCCGCCCAGGGTGAGTATTTTGTGGCTGCGTTGATACAGTAGGAAAGGTCGTCCATAGTCACAGGACCGGGAAGCCATTTGCTCTCCTTGGAGAGAACCAGCTCCGGCTCTCCCTGGAGCCGCAGCCGCAGCTCCTGTAGCTGCTCCTTTCCCAGTTTGTCCACCTCCCCCCGCAGCCTGGGGGGAACCAGATTCAAAAATGCCTGCCAGTTACAAGCCATTTGCATCACTCCTGCTCCATTGTATTGTGCAGGCTCGTCCTTTATGAAAAGAAAATGAGCTGACAAAAACTTGTCAGCTCAAAATTCATATATGGCTTTTAAGGCAACTGTTCAAAAACCTTTCCCAGGCTCTCATGGAGAACCAGATTCGCCTGATTATCATAGGGAGTTTCATCCCGGTTGATAAGCACCAGACGATGGCCGGGATAGTACCGCAGAAGCCCGGCCGCCGGGTATACCGTCAGACTGGTGCCGCCCACAATCAGCAAATCGCACTGGGCAATGGCGTAAATGCTCTTTTCCAGCACCTGGGAATCCAGGGATTCCTCGTACAGAACCACGTCCGGCTTTACGATGCCGCCGCAGTCGCAGCGGCAGATTCCCTGGCTGTTCTTTATATATTCGGCAGAATAGCTTTTATGACACTTCATGCAGTAGTTTCGCAGGACGCTGCCGTGGAGTTCCAGCACCCGGCGGCTTCCGGCCTTCTGGTGCAGGCCGTCGATGTTCTGGGTAATCACCGCTGTCAGCTTCCCGGCTTCTTCCCACTGAGCAAGCTTTTTATGGGTGATATTGGGAGAAAACCCCAGAGGCAGCATCTTTTCCCGATAAAAGCGGAAGAAATACTCGGGGTTCTTCATAAAAAAGCTGTGACTGATAATGGTTTCCGGGGGATAATCAAATTTCTGGTTGTAAAGGCCGTCCACGCTGCGAAAGTCCGGAATCCCGGACTCGGTACTCACCCCGGCTCCGCCGAAAAAGACAATGCGCTTACTTTCCTGTACCCAGGTTTTCAGTTTTTCCAGATTCTCCATTTTCCTCACCCTCCAAAAGGGCCAATAATTTTTTATCCTGCTTACTGGACAAATCCAGCTTTTGGAACATATCCGGTCTTCTGTCCCGGGTGCGGCGGAGGGCTTGCAGCCGCCGCCACTGGGCTACCTTCTGGTGATTGCCGGAAAGTAAAATCTCCGGAACCTCCCGGCCATGCCAGACCGCCGGTCGGCTGTACTGGGGATACTCCAGAAGGCCGTTGAAGTGGCTCTCCTCCTGGAAGCACTCCGGGTCTGCCAGTACCCCGGGGACCATGCGGCACACCGCATCCGTCACCGCCATGGCGGCAATCTCACCGCCTGTGAGGACGAAGTCCCCCAGGGAGATTTCCTCGTCCACACATTCGTCAATGAACCGCTGGTCAATCCCCTCATAGTGGCCACAGACCAGCACCAGATTTTCCATCTTGCTCAGTCGGATGGCATCGGCCTGGCGGAAGGTCTTGCCGCAGGGGCTCATATACACCGTATGCACCGGACCGCCTGCCTCATCACACACCGCCTCCCAGCAGCGGTACAAAGGGTCTGCCTGCATAATGGCACCCCGTCCGCCCCCATAGGGGTAGTCGTCCACTTGGCACTGCTTGCTGGCGGTGTAGTCCCGAATCTGGTGGGCTTCGATACGGATGATACCCCGATCCTGGGCTCTGCCCAGGATGCTGTCCGACAGCACATCTCCCAAAGATTCCGGGAAAAGGGTCAGAATATCAATTCTCATCGGTACGCATCCCCCGGATGAGCTGCACCTGCATCACGTTGTTGTCCAAATCCGTGGAGAGGATAAACTGCTTTACAGCCGGAATCATGTATTCATGCTCCCCCTTCACCACGTACACCTTGTTTCCCGGATAGTCCAGCACCTCCTGAATTTTGCCAATTTCCTGGCCCTCTGCCAGGACGGTCATTCCTTCCAGCTCCGCTGCAAAGATGAGATCCTGGGGTGCGTCCTCCCGATATATTTCCACAATCTGCTCCCGCAGAGCCTGGGCAGCTTCCACCGTGTCCACGCCCTGAATTTTCAGCAGATTGCAAGTTTTCTGAATCCGGCAGCTTTCCACCTGATAGTCCCGGCCGCCAATCCGTATCCGGGAAAACTGGGTGAGAAATTCCGGGCCGTCTGCCCAGGGCAACACCTTGACCTCTCCCCGGATGCCGTGGGTGGATACAATCTGGCCTGCCTGCAAATATTGGAGTTTCATGCTTATTTCCTCCTGAAAATGGGAAAATGCGTGGCGCCAAGCGTCACGCATACCCGTTTAATCTACGATTTCCACCGTGATTTTTTCGCCGGTGCGCTGGGCAACGGTTTTCACGATTGTACGGATTTCTTTCGCAATCCGTCCCTGGCGGCCGATGACCTTCCCCATGTCCCCGGGGGCAACCCGCAGCTCCAGAACAGTCCCATCCTCACCGGCGGTCTCTGTTACCGTAACTGCCTCAGGCTCGTCCACCAAATTTTTTGCCATATACAGCAAAAGCTCTTTCATTGTGCCACTCCTTCACAGGGATTTACAGCACACCGGCATTCTTCAGCAGGCCACGAACGGTATCGGTGGGCTGTGCGCCGTTCTTAATCCAGTTCTGAGCCTTCTCAGCGTCAACAGTGATGGTGACGGGGTCGGTCAGGGGATTGTAGGTGCCGATTTCCTCGATGCAGCGGCCGTCACGGGGAGAGCGGGAGTCCGCAACCACGATACGGTAGAAAGGAGCCTTCTTTGCACCCATTCTTCTCAGTCTGATCTTTACCATGAGTTTCACCTCCAAAAATTTCTTGTTCTATATCGCAAAGCAAATTGCTTTCAGCGAACCAAATGATTTACAGTCCGGGGAAGCCGCCAAAGCCTCCCAGACCACGCATACGCTTGAGCTTTCTGCCGGCGCCGGGGCCGGAGAACTGCTTGATCATGGAGCGCATCTGCTCAAAGCCCTTGAGAAGCCGGTTTACATCCTCCACCTTCACGCCGGCACCGTTGGCAATCCGCCGCTTCCGGCTGGCACCAATGATGTTGGGATTTTCCCGCTCCTTGGGGGTCATAGACAAAATGATGGCTTCGGTACGGCTCAATGCCTTATCGTCCATCTGCACACCCTTGAGCTTGGCACCTCCGGGCAGCTGGGCCAGAATATCCTGTAAAGAACCCATGGACCGCATCTGAACCATCTGGTCATAGAAGTCCTGAAGGGTGAACTTGTTGGATTTCAGCTTCTCTTCCATCTCGGCGGCTTTCTTGGCGTCGTATGCCTTTTCCGCCTTTTCGATGAGGCTCAGCATATCCCCCATACCCAGAATCCGGGAAGCCATCCGGTCGGGATGGAAGGGCTCGATATCCTCCAGCTTTTCGCCCATACCGGCAAACTTGATGGGCTTTCCGGTAATGGCTCGGACAGACAGGGCTGCGCCGCCTCTGGCGTCGCCGTCCAGCTTGCTGAGCATAACAGAATCGATGTCCAGCCACTCATTGAAGCTCTGGGCAGCATTCACCGCATCCTGACCGGTCATGGCGTCCACCACCAGCATAATCTCCTGGGGTTTGACAGCCGCTTTGATATTTTGGAGTTCCTCCATCAGGGCCTCATCCACATGAAGCCGTCCGGCGGTATCCAGAAAAACCATATCGTGGCCACGCTGGCGGGCGTAGAGCACCGCATCCTTGGCAATCTGCACCGGGTCAATCTGCCCTTCTTCAAAGACAGGAATCCCCAGCTTCTCGCCGCAGACCTTCAACTGCTGAATGGCAGCAGGCCGGTAAATATCACAGGCCACCAGCAGCGGGTTTCTCCCCTGCCGCTTCATGAGTCCTGCCAGCTTGGAACCGTTGGTGGTTTTACCGGCACCCTGCAAGCCCACCAGCATCACAACCGTGGGGCCGTTGGGGTTAAAGGTGATGTGCTTGGCATCGCTGCCCATGAGCTTGGTCAGCTCTTCGTCCACAATCTTGACGATCATCTGGGCAGGGCTCAAAGCCTCCAGCACGTCGGCACCTACACAACGCTCCGTTACATTCTTGATAAAATCCTTGACAACCTTATAGCTTACATCCGCTTCCAGCAGCGCCATGCGAATCTCCCGCATAGCCTCCTTTACGTCGGACTCCTTCAGGCGGCCTTTGCCCCTAAGCTTTTTGAAGGCAGAGGAAATTTTTTCGGTCAATCCTTCAAATGCCATATGTTACTCCTCAAGTCCCTGAGCTGCGGACAGGATTTTTGCGGCAATCTGCCGCACCTGAGAATCCTGGTGATTCTCCAGCACCTTTGCAGCCTCTTCGATGGTTTGCAATACCTTCCTGCATTGCAGGTCCCGGCGGACACAGCCGGTCTTTTGCTCCATATTGGTGAGCAATGCCTCTGCACGGTTCAGGTTATCGTACACGCCCTGGCGGCTCACCTGCAGCTCCTGGGCAATCTCCCCCAGGGACATATCCTGGTTGTACCGCATATCGATGCACATACGCTGACGCTCTGTAAGCAAATCCCCATAATAGTCAAACAGCAAGGTCATCTGCAAAGCGTCCATGTTGTGCCTCCTTGTCAAGGTGTTTCCCTTGACACCTCCCATAGGTTACCACATTCTTCCCGGCTTGTCAAGTATTTTTCCTTGACAAGCCATTCTTTTTCAGAAAATCCGGTACCACCGGGAAAGCTCGGCTGTGGGAACGAAGCCCAGCCGTTCGTAGAGCAGGCAGGCTTTCCCGTTGGCAGAGGCCACCTCCAGCAGCACCTGTCGGTCTGCAAAGGTGTGGCTCAGGGCTTTCACCACAGTCTCTCCGGCTCCCTTCCGGCAGGCGGCCAGGGCCAGGAGCCGGGGCTCCTTTACCACGCCGATTCCCAGAAGCTCCCCCTCACGATGGACAAAGTAACCGCTGCCCTCCTTGAGAATCTCCCGGGCATCTGCTTCCGTGAGAAAAGAGGCGTTGGGTACCCGGCCCATTTTCTCATTGTAAAGCTCCCGGAACCGGGACAGGTTCTTTTCCACCACCGGAAACACAGCCGCATCCGTGTCCCCCATTCCGGCCACATCCCCTTGCATCTGCAAAACCGCTGTGTGGAGGGGATAGCTTTCGCAGCAGGTATGTCCCGTTCCGTAAATCCGCTCCGCCCCCGCCGTCTTGCAAAAATCCACACATTCTTTCAGGAAAATTTCCGGCTGACCGGTATCCTGAATGCGGATATAGGCCTCCTGGCGGTAGGGAATCTCCCGCAAAATCAAGCTGCCCACTCCAAATTCAGTTGTAAAAACCGGGATATCACGCATCTTCTCCCTCCTTTTTTGTAATCATATCATACAAAACCCTCCCAGTCTACGAAAGTTTTTCTGCAACATATGTAAAATCCCGGTATAAATGGAGCAAAAAAGTTATATAAATCTAAAAAAAGCTTGATTTTTCCTGTAATTGAAGTATAATTGGTTTGTACTTCTAAGGAAGAAAGGAGGTTCGTTCCATGAAGAAGATTATCTGCAAGAAAGAGTACGATACCGAAACCGCTACTCTCATCAAGAAGTGTACCTACGGCTCCTATGGCGATCCTGCCGGCTATGAAGAAAACCTGTACCAGACTCCCGGCGGATTGTATTTCCTGCATGTTTGCGGCGGCGAGGCTTCCCCTTACCCCACGGAGGACATTCTCCGTCTGGCAAAGGCCAAGGCCAACGACTGGATCGAAAATCACTAAGAAATGGGAGACTGCAAGCTTTGCAGTCTCCATTTTCTTGACATATATGGTATGTTATATACAGAAAAACCTGTACCCGGGATGGTGTAAATGAAAAAGTTCCTCTGTATTCTCTCAATCTGTCTTTGCCTTTTGATGGCCGGATGCCAGGCGGCTCCCTCGGCGGATATTGCCGCCACCACCCTGCCGGTTTATGAATTCACCTCCCGGTTATGTGAGGGAACGCCCTTGACCGTCACCCCCATTGTGACGGAAGCGGTATCCTGCCTGCACGACTACTCCCTCAGCGTAGAGCAAATGCGCACCATTGCCTCTTCCAATATGGTGATATTCTCCGGCGGCGGGCTGGAGGAATTTCTGGAGGACGCCCTGGAGGGAGCCGCTTCTGTGGTGGATGGTTCTGCCGGGGTGGAGCTGCTTTGTCCCCTGGAGGAACATGAACACCATGAAGAGGAGGGGCATCATCACGAGGAGGACCCCCATTATTGGCTGGACCCCCAGAATGCCCTTCTCATGTGCCGCAACATTGCTGCCGGGCTGACCGCAGCTTACCCGGAAAATGCTCAAGTTTTCCAGAAGAATCTTGCCCAGCTGGGGCAGGAGCTGAAAGCCCTGGACAGCTACGGCAAAGTCCAGCTGGCTCACCTTTCCTGCCGGGATCTGATTACCTTCCACGACGGCTTTTCCTATTTTGCAGAAGCCTATGATCTGCATATCTTAGAAGCCATCGAGGAGGAGCCAGGGAGTGAAACCTCCGCAAACCGGCTGAAAGCCCTGATTCAGGATGTGGAATCTCAGAATCTTCCAGCAATTTTCGTGGAGAAAAACGGAAGTGCCGCTTCCGCCTCTGTCATTGCCGCCGAAACCGGGTGCGGCGTTTTCACTCTGGACATGGCACTTTCCGGCGGCAGCTACTTTGACGCCATGTATCACAATATCGACACCATCAAGGAGGCGCTGGGATGACACATCACGCCCACGGGGATTCCTGCAGCAACGCCTGCTGCCTGAAAATCCAGAACCTCTCCGTTGACATTGCCGGGGAGGCCATCTTAAAAGACATCAATCTCCATATTCACTGCGGTCAAATGGTGGCCCTCATCGGCCCCAACGGCGCCGGAAAAAGCACCCTGCTGAAAGCCATTCTGGGACAGCGGGAGTACAGCGGCACTATCTCCTTCTCCGCCGTGGGGCAGCGGAACCGGAAACCTCTCATCGGCTATGTGCCCCAGAGCCCTGCCTTTGATTCCGGAGATCCTGTCAGCGTTGCCGACCTCTTTGCCTGCTGCATGAGCAAACGCCCCGCCTTTCTGGGGGTTTCCAAAAAAATGCGGCAGAAGGTGCTGACCTGTCTGGAGCGGGTACATGGCACAGCCCTGATTGACAAGCCCATCGGACGGCTTTCCGGGGGTGAATTGCAGCGGGTACTGCTGGCTCTGGCTTTGGAGCCCATTCCCAATATTCTGATTCTGGACGAGCCTTTGTCCGGTGTGGATGTGGAGGGTATGGAGAGCCTCATGGAAATGCTGGATGAAATCCGGCAGAAGTATGACCTTTCCATTCTCATCACAACCCACGACTTTGCCATGCTGCCCCGCTACGCCAACCAGGTGGTGCTCATCTCCCACGAGGTTCTGAAACAGGGCGCACCGGAGGAAGTCCTCCAATCCCCGGAGTTTGCCCGGGCATTTCACCGGAAAGGAGCCATGGAAGCATGAGCATCTGGTATGCCTTTTGTGATTTTCTCCCCCTGGAAATGCTCCACTGGGACTTTATGAAAAACGCCATGCTGGCGGTGCTCCTCATGGGGCCGCTTTTCGGGCTATGCTCCACCATGGTAGTTACCGGCAGAATGAGCTTTTTCTCTGACGCCTTGGGCCACTCCGCCTTTACCGGCATTGCCATCGGAAGTCTGGCTGGGATGGCTGCCCCCACCCGGGCGGCGGTTGCCTTTTCCGCATGCTTTGCCCTGCTGTTTTCCTATGTCCGCAGCAGAAGCAATCAGACTGCCGACACCCTCATTGGTGTGTTTTCCAGCACCGCCGTGGCTCTGGGCATTTTTGTTGCCACCTTGGGGGGCGGCAGCTTCACCAAATACAATACCTATCTGGTGGGCGATGTGCTCAGCGTTACCCCCGGTGAGATTGGGCTTCTGGCTCTTGTACTGGTTGCGGTTATTCTTTTCTGGGTGCTGTGCAGCAACCGTCTGATGCTGACCTCCATTCACCCCCAGCTGGCCTCCTCCCGGGGTGTTCCTACGGGCTGGATGCAGACGGCTTTCACCGTATTTATTGCCGTCACCGTCACCCTGTCTATCTCCTGGGTGGGGCTGCTGATTCTCAATTCCCTGCTGGTGCTGCCGGCAGCGGCTTCCCGCAATCTGGCCCGGAACATCCGGGAGTATCACCTGTTTTCCGTATTGCTTGCCCTGGTAGCCGGGATTGCCGGTCTGACGGTGTCCTACTATCTGGGAGCTTCTGCCGGTGCTGCCATCAGCCTGGTGCTTGCCCTGTTTTTTGCCATATCGTTTCTTTTGAGAAAGGTGCGTGCCTGATATGGACAGTATTTCCATGGATGTTATCGCCGTGATGCACAGCGATTTTCCTACCAAGTTTGGCATTCCCCGGCAAAGCGGTCTGGCGGAGGCCCTGCAATCCACCATTGTATTTGAACCTGCCTACCGGAATCCCGAGGCTTTGCGGGGAATTGAGGGCTTTTCCCATCTTTGGATTCTCTGGCAGTTTTCCCAGGCGGTGCGGCAGGACTGGTCCCCCACTGTCCGACCTCCCCGGCTGGGAGGCAATACCCGGATGGGGGTATTTGCCACCCGCTCCCCTTTCCGCCCCAACGCCATCGGCCTTTCCTGTGTAAGGCTCCTTTCTGTGGAGCAGACCCAGGATATGGGGACGGTGCTCCACATCGGCGGAGCGGATTTGATGGACGGAACTCCCATCTTGGATATCAAGCCCTACATCCCCTACTGTGACGCCCATCCGGAGGCTATGGGAGGCTTTACTCAGAATGCCGGAGATTTCATGCTGGAAGTGGATTTTCCCGAGAATCTGAAACAGCGGCTGCCGGCAGAAAAGCAGGAGGCCATTTGTCAGGTACTGTCCCACGACCCCAGGCCCTCCTATCAGAAGGATTCGGACAGAATTTACGGTTTGTCCTTTGCAGGCTTTGATATTCGCTTTACGGTGAAAGACAAGGTACTGACGGTTGTGGATGTGAAATAAAAATATCGCCGGAAGACTTTGTGGTCTTCCGGCGGTTTTTTATTGAATCATCTCCAGAAAATCGTCCTCTGTCAGAAGGGGAATCCCCAGTTCCCGGGCTTTACGCTCCTTGGAACCGGCGTTTTCTCCTACCACCACGAAGCTGGTCTTTTTGGACACAGAGCCGGAGACCTTTCCTCCCAGCAGCTCAATCTTCTGGGAAGCCTCCTCCCGGGTGAACTTGGTGAGGGCTCCTGTCAGGACGAAAGTCTTCCCTGCAAACCGGGTATCGGTAATCTTCCGCAGGGACTCCATATTCACCCCGGCTTCTTTCAGCCGGCGAATCAGGTGCTCGGACTGGGGCTGGGAGAACCAGCTGACAATAGACTGGGCGGTAATTTCTCCGATGTCCTCCACCTGGGTCAGGGTCTCCACATCCGCAGCCATGAGGCTTTCCAGGTTCCCAAAGGCCGTTGCCAGAACCCGGGCGGTCTTTGCGCCCACCTGACGGATGCCAAAGCCGTAAATCAGGCGGCTCACATCCTGCTGCTTGCTGTTTTCGATGGCGGTCAGCAGATTATTGGCAGCGGTGTCACCCTTTTGCCACAGGGATTTCAGCTCGTCCAGGGTCAGATAGTAAATATCTGCCGGGGACTTCAGATACCCTTTTTCAATCAGGGCATCCACAATGGCGCTGCCAAAGCCTTCAATATCCATGGCGTCCCGGCTGACAAAGTGGGCAAGGTTCCGGCTCAGCTGGGCCGGGCACTCAGCGCCGGTGCAGCGAAGGAACGCCCCGTCCTCCTCCCGCTCCGTGGGAGCGCCGCATACGGGGCAGCAGGTCGGAAGCCGGTAGGGCTGGGTGTTTTCCGGCCGCTTGGACAGGTCAACCTCCAGGATTTCCGGGATAATCTCTCCGGCTTTGCGAATCAGCACCGTATCGCCAATGCGGATGTCCCGCTGGGTGATAAAGTCCTGATTATGAAGGGTTGCATTGGTGACGGTGGTTCCCGCCAGCCGAACCGGACGCACCACCGCCTTGGGGGTCAGCACGCCGGTTCTTCCCACCTGCACCACAATATCCTCCACCACTGTGGGCTTGATTTCCGGAGGGTATTTGTAAGCAGCGGCCCATCTGGGGAACTTGGCAGTGGTACCCAGCTGTTCCCGCAGGGCCAGGGAATCCACCTTGATCACCGCACCGTCAATGTCGCAGGTCAGGTTCTCCCGGTTTTCATTGATGGCCTCCACCGCCTTGCCAATCTCCTGAGGGTCTGACAGGAGCTGATTGGGAATGACCTTGAAATGCAAATCCCGCAGGTACCGGAGGGACTGGCTGTGGGTCTCAAATTCCACGCCCTCCGCCAGCTGGACATTGAAAATCAGAATATCCAATCTCCGTTTGGCGGCAATCTTGGGGTCCAGCTGCCGCAAAGAGCCGGCAGCTGCATTTCTGGGATTGGCGAAAAGGGGCTTCCCTTCCGCCTCCTGCTCTTCGTTGAGCTTGCGGAAGCTCTCCTTGGGCATGAACACCTCTCCCCGCACAATCAGCCGGGCCGGGGCATTGGGAATGGCCATGGGGATGGAAGGGATGGTTTTCAGGTTTTCCGTCACATCCTCCCCCACCACACCGTCTCCCCGGGTTGCGCCCCGGACAAAGAGGCCATTTTCATATTCCAGAGCGACGGAAAGACCGTCCACCTTCGGCTCCACGGAAAAGGCGGTTTGGGGGTGCTGCTCCAGAATTTTTGTAAGGAAATCCTCCAGTTCCTCCATGGAAAACACATCCTGCAGGCTCATAAGGGGCACAGCATGGGTGACCTTCTCAAATTTGCTCAGGGCAGCTCCCCCTACCCGCTGGGTGGGGCTATCCGGCTGCTTCCACTGGGGGTACTGGGCCTCCAAGGTTTCCAGCTCCCGCAAAAGCCTGTCATATTCAAAGTCCTGCATCTGGGGATTATCCAGCACATAGTACTGGTAGCCCGCCTGATTCAGCAGGCGGGTCAGTTCCCCGATTCTCTCTTTCGGTTCCATATTACCCTCCGGTTTGTAGTAATGTATCCGGCACCTGCCCGATGATAATGGTCTCTGCCACCATCACCTGACTGTTCACCGTAAAGCTCTCCGTCCGGCCCAGCACCAGCACGGAAACATCCACCCGCACCTCCATATTCAGCCGGTGCAGGGTCTGGTTGATGCCCGCCTCGGAAAAATCGCTGGTAAAAGATGCATCCGAGTTGCGGATTGCCAGAATCTCCACGGGAATCGCCATTCCTCTTCCGGACAGAAATTCCGGAAAGAAGATGTTTCCCAAAGGGATTCCCAGCTCGCTGGCATCCAGGGCAAGAATCTCATCGTTGATGATGTTCAGCACCTGGGTTTTCAGCCGGTTGACCTCGCTCATGTTGGTTTTGAGTGCCGTAATGCGCCCATCCAAATCCTTTTCAAAGTACACAATCCGGTCGTACAAAATGTCGCCGGTGGCGATTTGCTGGTCGATGGCATCGTTAATCAGGTCGGATGTGGTATTGATTACCTGGGTCTGGGCCAGGGCCACAATCACATCCTGGTATTTTCTGCGAAACAGGAAAAAGGCTACCGTCAGCACCAGTATGATAATCAGCAGTAAACGAAGAATCCGTCCGATCGCTCTGCCCATACATCTCCCCCCAGGAAGATATATGCCTTTTTCTCGGGAAAAATTACAGCTTTTTCATATGGGCAGAGGCGGTATTGGCCATAAGCTTCTTGGTGCCGATGTCGTCAAAGGCAATTTCCAGCAGGGCGTCGCCCCCCATTTTCATCACCGACAGCACCATGCCTCTGCCAAAAGCGGTATGATTCACCATATCCCCCTTGTTCAGCTCCAGTTTCGGGGCGCTCTGGGCAGTCGGAGAAGAAGCAAGAAAGCTTCTGGCTCTTTGAGCCGTCTGGCGGCTCTGGTACTGGGATTGGGTGGGATAAGTCGTTCTCTCCGGGGCTGCGCCGTAAAACAGTCCCTTCCGGACCACCACATCCTCCGGAATCTCCTTCAGGAAACGGGAGGGCAGGGCCGATGAGGTACGGCCGTAGAGCATGCGCTGGCGGGCATGGGAGATGGTGAGTTTTTCCTTGGCCCGGGTGATGGCCACATAGCAAAGCCGCCGCTCCTCCTCCATCTCCTGCTGATCGCCGATAGCCCGCATACCGGGAAACAGACCGTCTTCAAAGCCCACCAGAAATACATGGGGAAATTCCAGGCCTTTGGCGGCGTGAATGGTCATCATAACCACTGCATCGTCCCCCTGGTTATATTCCTCCAAATCCGTATACAGGGCGATTTCTTCCAGGAAACCTGCAAGGGTGGGCTCCGGGGCTGTATCCACATAATTCTGGATGCTGGATTTTAACTCCCGGATGTTTTCCAGCCGGGTTTTGTTCTCCTCGGTGGGTTTGGCCTGGAGCATGGCAATGTAGCCGGAGCGGATCATCAGTTCCTCGTAAAACTCCGGCAAAGACATTCCCTCTTCCAGAAGGCCGGCAAGGCCCTGAATCATATCCGTAAAGGCCTTGAATTTGGGGGCGGTTTTTTCCAAGGGGCCGTAGCCCTCCGGGTGGGAAATCACCTGGAACAGGCTGGTTCCATCCGCCTCTGCCATCCGCTGGGCGGTAGCCAGCGCCTTGGGGCCCAGACCTCTTGCCGGGTTGTTGATAATCCGCAGCAGGCGCAAATCGTCCGCCGGGTTATTGATGACCCACAGGTAGGAAAGCATATCCTTGATTTCCGCCCGGTCAAAGAATCGGGTGCCGCCGATGACCCGGTAGGGAATGCCGTTGCGTTTCAGAGAAAATTCCATGGCGTTGGACTGGGCGTTGGTGCGGTACAAGATGGCAAAGTCCCGGAAATTCTCATCCGGCTTCTTGGCCAGAATCTGCCCGGCCACATAGTTGGCTTCCGTACCTTCGTCGGAGGCCTCGTAAACCGTCACCGGGTCTCCGGCGCCGTTGTCCGTCCACAGCTTCTTCCCTTTCCGTCCCACATTGTGGGCAATTACGGCGTTGGCGGCATTGAGAATGGACTGGGTGGAGCGGTAGTTCTGCTCCAGGCGAATCACTCTGGCTCCGGTGTACTGCTCCTCAAAGCTGAGAATGTTCTCGATGGTAGCTCCCCGGAAGCGGTAGATACTCTGGTCATCGTCACCCACCACGCAAATGTTCCGGTAGCCCCCGGCCAGCAAGGATGTGAGCAGGTACTGGGCATGGTTGGTATCCTGGTACTCGTCCACCAATACATAGCGGAATTTCCGCTGATAGTAAGTACGTACCTCGGGAAACCGCTGCAATAGCTCCACAGTCTTGCAAATCAGGTCGTCAAAGTCCAGGGCATTGTTTTCCTTCAACCTGGTCTGGTACTTTTTATAAGCCTGGGCCACCGGCTGAAGCCGCAGGTCGTTGGTATTCTCCAGCCGCTCCGCCATTCCCTCCGGGGTGACCATCTTGTCCTTCTCCCGGCTGATAAGGCTCAGCACATACCGGGCGGGGAAGGTTTTTTCGTCCAAATCCATATCCTTCAGGATTTCCTTCATGAGCCGCTCGGAATCCGCCGTATCATAGATGGTAAATCTGGGGGTATAGCCCAGAAGTTCAATGTCCCGCCGGAGAATCCGGCAGCAAGCGGCGTGGAAGGTCATGGCCCAGATATCCTGGGCAGCAGGCCCCACCTTGTCCGCCAGACGCTCCTTCAACTGGTTTGCCGCCTTGTTGGTAAAGGTAATGGCCAGCACGCTCCAGGGAGCTACCGGATTCAGTGCACTCAAATAGTCCGCTCTCCGGCGGTCAGCTTCTGAAATGCTGTCCGGAAGGTTCTCCAGAAATGTCACATCTGCCTCGGTCACGGTGTCCGGCACCTGGGAGCTGTCGCTTCCGCTGCCATAGGAGATGAGGTTGGCAATCCGGTGAATCAGCACGGTGGTTTTTCCGCTGCCGGCACCGGCCAGGAGAAGCAGCGGCCCTTCGGTGGTCAACACCGCCTCTTTCTGCATGGGGTTGAGGTCCGTAAATTGATTGGCAATATACTGCCTTCTGGCCTTTACAAATCGGTTCAGCAAATCCTTTGTCATGGTCTATCTTTCCTGTCTTTTCAATCTATTTCGTATCTTCTTATTCTAACCCATTTCCCCCCAAAGGTCAAAGGGTAAATGGCTATTTCATAAATTCCCGCAGCTGAGACAGTGCCTTTTTCTCAATGCGGGACACCTGCACCTGGCTTACCGACAGCACCCTTGCCACCCGGTCCTGGGTCAAACCGTGGAAGTACCGCAGCTGAATCACCAGTGCCTCCCGCTCAGGAAGCGCTCCGATAGCCTGTTTCAGGGACAGCCGCTCCACCAGCTGCTCCTCCGTCTGGGTATCGGAAAGGACGCTTTCCAGAGAAAAACCCTCCTCCCCTGTCTCCTGCTGGATGGATTCGATGGCGGCGGTGGCGGTTTCCGCCATGGCAATCTCCTCAGGAGAAAAGCCGGTCTGCCGGGAGATTTCCAGAATGGTTGGCTCTCTTCCCAGGGCGTGAACCAGCTGATTTCTTGTGGTTTTGATGGCTGCCGCCCGTTCTTTAATCCCCCGGGACACCTTCACTGCGCCGTCATCCCGGAGAAACCGGCGGATTTCTCCCGCAATTTTCGGCACGGCATAGGTGGAAAACTGGGTGCCGTACGCCAGGTCGAAGCCCTCTACCGCCTTCAAAAAGCCCAGGCACCCCAGCTGATACAGGTCCTCCGTTTCCGTACCCCGACCCATAAAGCGCTTGGCCACCGACCAGATGAGGCCGGTATTGGCTTCCACCAGCTCCTCCTTGGCCTGCTGATCCCCCTGCTGGCTCCGGGCAATCAGCTCCAGCGTATCCCTCATGTTCTGCGCTGCAGCCGCCGGCGCATATGTACCGTGGTTCCCTTCCCCGGCTGGGAGGTAACGCTGAAGCTGGTCATGAAACTCTCCATGATGGTAAAGCCCATGCCGCTGCGGTCACTGCCGCCGGTGGTAAACATGGGCTTTCTGGCCTGCTCCAAATCCCCGATGCCTACGCCCTTGTCTTTAATCACAATATCCAGCACATTGTCCTTGAGAATCCGGCACCGAAGGGTGATGATTCCCAGACCGTTGGGGTAAGCATGGACAATGCAGTTGGTCACTGCCTCGGATACGGCGGTGCGGATGTCCCCCAGCTCCTCCAGGGTAGGGTCCATCTGGGCTGCAAAGCAAGCCACCGCCGACCGGGCAAAGCTCTCATTGGAGGATTTACTGGGAAAATCCAGAATCATATAGTTTTCAAATTTCACGACACTGCCTCCTTAATATCCACAAGTTTATCGATTCCGGAAGCCCGGAACACTTTCATGGGTTGATTGGGCAAGCCGCACAGCACGAGCTTACCCTCGATTCTTGCCATACACCGCAGGGCATTGATCACCACCGCAATTCCGGAAGAATCCATAAAGGTTACCTCCTGAAAATCCAGCTGACACACACTGGGATTGTAGGCCTCTATTTTGCCGGTTATGGCCTCAATATAGGCTTTTGCACAATGGTGGTCTATCTCCCCTGTCAGCGCAACGGTCAGCTGCCCATTTTCCAGAAAGCTGGTTAACTGCATAATTGCTTCCTCCTTTCATTTGGAAATAGTATAGATTTTTTCTTCCATATTTGCAGTCGGAATCAGGGGCATAAAGAAAGAAGCGGCAAATAAATCCGAAGATTTATCTGCCGCTTTGGGGCTTATTGGGGTTACAGCTTTTTCAGCGCTTCCTCGCTCTGCTCCAGCTGCATAATCAGGTCTTTGGCCCTTTGGGCCTTTTCCCGCTCGGCGTTTACTACGCTTTCCGGGGCTCTTGCAGTAAACTTCTCATTGGAGAGCTTACCCTCAATCATAGCCAGGTTCTTTCTGGCCTTTTCCAGCTCCTTGGCTACCCGCTCCAGCTCTTTGGCCACATCCACCAGCTGTCCCATAGGGATGTAGAGCTTGGCGTCGGCAGTGGTGCAGCACACCATGCCGTCCAGGTTCTCAGGCTCTTTATCCAGCAGGCTCACCTGGTCTGCGTAGGCCAGACGCTGGATGAAGCCCTCGCCCTCGGAAAATGCCTGGGGCTTGGAGGTGACCACATAGAGAGCTGCCTTCTTGGAGGGGGGCACATTCATCTCTGCCCGGCGGTTCCGGATGGCACGGATGGCATTCATTACGGATTCCATCTCCGACTCCTCGGCGGAGAACTCCAGCTCCTTCCGGTACTCCGGCCACTTGGCCACAATCAGGGCTTCTCCCTCGTGGGGCAGGCTCTGCCAGATTTCCTCGGTGATAAAGGGCATGAATGGGTGCAGCAGCCGGAGGGTCTGATCCAGCACATACACCAGAACCTGCAGGGCGGTCTGCTTCTGGGCAGCGTCCTCACTATAGAGTCTTGCCTTGGTCAGCTCAATATACCAGTCACAGTAGGTGTCCCACAGGAAGTCGTACACCTTCTGCACAGCCACGCCCAGCTCGTACTTCTCCAGGTTCTCCGTGACCTCTGCAATCAGGCGGTTCAGCTTGGAAAGCACCCACTTGTCCGCAATGGTCAGTGCATCCAGGGCAGGCAGGCAGTTCTTTGCATCCTCACCCAGATTCATCAGCACATAACGGCTGGCGTTCCACAGTTTATTGGCAAAGTTCCGCATGGCCTCGCACCGCTCCACATAAAAGCGCATATCGTTTCCGGGAGAGTTGCCGGTGACCATGTTCATCCGCAGGGCATCGCAACCGTACTTTTCAATCATCTCCAGGGGGTCAATGCCGTTGCCCAGGGACTTACTCATCTTCCGGCCCTTGTCGTCCCGGACCAGGCCGTGAATCAGCACGGTGTGGAAGGGGGTCTTGCCGGTATGCTCGCAGCCGGAGAAAATCATTCTGGCAACCCAGAAGAAAATAATGTCATACCCGGTGACCAGCACATCCGTGGGGTAGAACTTCTTCAAATCCTCCGTAGTTTCCGGCCAGCCCAGGGTCTCAAAGGGCCACAGGGCGGAGCTGAACCAGGTATCCAGCACGTCCGGATCCCGCTCGATGTGGGTGCTGCCGCACTTTTCACACTTGCAGGCATCCTCCCGGGACACGGTAATGTGACCGCAGTCGGCACAGGTCCAGGCAGGAATCTGGTGACCCCACCACAGCTGCCGGGAGATACACCAATCCCGCACATTTTCCATCCAGTTCAGGTAGGTCTTGGAGAAGCGCTCAGGAACGAACTTGGTCTCCCCTTCCTTTACCACCCGGATGGCTTCCTCTGCCAGGGGCTTCATCTTCACGAACCACTGGGCGGAGATAATGGGCTCCACATCGTTATGGCAGCGGTAGCAGGTGCCCACATTGTGGGAGTAGTCCTCCACCTCCACCAGGTAGCCCTGCTCCTTCAAATCCTCTACAATGGCCTTCCGGGCCTCGTAGCGGTCCATACCCTCGTACTTGCCGCCGTAGGCGTTGACCTTGCCGTTGTCGTCCAGCACCCGGATTACCTCCAGGTTGTGGCGCAGACCCACCTCGAAGTCGTTGGGGTCATGGGCAGGGGTCATCTTCACGCAGCCGGTACCGAAGTCCATCTCGGCGTAGTCGTCTGCCACCACAGGAATTTCCTTGTTCACCAGGGGCAGAATCACCTTCTTGCCCACAATGGCGGTGTAACGCTCGTCATTGGGGTTGACACACACGCCGGTATCGCCCAGCATGGTTTCAGGACGGGTGGTAGCCACAATCACCTCACCGGTGCCGTCAGCCAGGGGGTAACGGATGTGCCACAGGTGGCCAGGCTTGTCCACATATTCCACCTCGGCGTCACTCAAAGCGGTGACGCAGTGGGGGCACCAGTTGATAATCCGGCTGCCCTTGTAGATGAGGCCCTTTTCGTACAGGGAGACGAACACTTCCCGCACTGCCTTGGAGCAGCCCTCGTCCATGGTAAACCGTGCCCGCTCCCAATCGCAGGAGGCACCCAGTTTCTTCTGCTGCTCTACAATCCGGTTACCGAATTTGTGCTTCCAGTCCCAGACCCGCTCCAGGAACTTCTCCCGGCCCAGGTCGTACCGGGTCAGTCCTTCTTTCCGCAGCTCCTCTTCCACCTTAATCTGGGTGGCGATGCCTGCGTGGTCCACGCCGGGAACCCACAGGGCGCTGTAACCCTGCATTCTCTTGAACCGAATCAAGGTATCCTGCAAGGTGGCATCCATGGCGTGACCCATGTGCAGCTGGCCGGTGACATTGGGGGGCGGCATAACGATGGTAAAGGGATTGGCCCCTTCCTGCTCCGTGGGACGGAAATACCCGTTATCCTCCCACATTTTATAGATTTCTGCTTCCACCTGCTGGGGTTCGTAAACCTTCGGCAGTTCCTTCGCCATAAAAAAACACTCCTTTTTCAAAATAAAAAGCCCTGAGCAAAATTTGCTCAGGGCGAAAAATACTTTCCGCGGTACCACCTGAATTCCCGCAAAGCGGGCACTCATCAGGCGGTAACGAGCCCAGCCGTCCTTCCCTACTGAATTTCAGGAAAGAAGCTCCGGGGCGACAATTCCATGGACCTGGTGCGTGGTTTCACCAGCCCCACGCTCTCTGCAATCCTTTTCCAAGGAAAACTCCCCATCTGCGCTTTTAACAGATAAAAAATACCACATTTTTCTCGTTCTGTCAACTAAAATTCCCGGAAACGCCCATGGCAGCTGCGTAAGCCGTGGCCCAGGCGATTTGCAGGTTGAAGCCGCCGGTGTAGGCGTCGCAATCCAGAATCTCGCCCGCAAAATACAGCCCCTGGACCTTTTTGGAGGCCATGGTTTTGGGGTCTACCTCCGAGACCTTCACGCCCCCGGAGGTGATAATGGCCTCCGCCACCGGGCGCTTTCTCAGAATCTCCACCGGGAAGGCTTTGAGCAAATCCACCAGCGCCCTTCGCTGCTGCTTTTTCAGGGAATTGGCCTGAAGCTCCCGGGGAATCTCCAACATATCCAGCACCACAGGAATCATGGAGCGAGGCAGCAAATCCGTCAGGGCGTTTTCCATAGTACGGTTCTGGTACATCTCCAAATCCCTCAGAATCCGGTCATTCAGCTTTCCTTCCTCCAGAGCCGGCTTCAAATCCAGAAGCAGGCGGCACGCCTCCCCTTTCAGGTGGGCGCTGGCGCTGAGAACCGTGGGGCCAGATACCCCAAAGTGGGTAAAGAGAAGCTCTCCAAAGTCCCGATATAGCACCTTTCCTTCGGCGTTTACCAGCTTCACTCCCACATTCCGAAGGCTCAGGCCCTGCATACGCTGGCAGATGTCCCCGGCGGTTTCCAGAGGCACCAGGGAGCCTTCCGTGGGGGTAATGGTATGCCCCAGGGCTTTTGCCATGGTATAGCCGTCCCCTGTGGAGCCGGTGGTGGGATAGGAAAGGCCGCCGGTAGCCAGAATCACCCACTGGGCAGAGTATGTACCACTTTGGGTTCTTACCCCGGTGACCGTACCTTCCGCCTGGAGAATCTCCAGCACCCGATGGTGCTCCACATGGACACCGGCTTTTCCCAGCTGGGCTTTCAGGCAGTCCAGAATGGAGGCGGAGCGGTCAGAAACGGGAAACACCCGGTTACCCCGCTCCACCTTCAAGGGGCATTGGTGCTCCTCAAAGAAGGCCTCAATTCTCTCCGGGGGAAACTTCTCCAGGGCGCTATACAAAAACTTTGCGTTTCTGGGGATGTTGGCCAGCACCTCCTGGGCGGAGCAGTGGTTGGTCACATTGCACCGGCCTTTTCCGGTAATGAGGAGCTTTTTCCCCAGCCGGTCGTTCCGCTCCAGAAGCAGAACCTTCTGCCCCCTCTGGGCCGCCACGATGGCTGCAAACATTCCTGCAGGGCCGCCGCCGATGACGATGCCGTCATACCTCATATCTGGTCAGCCCGCCTTTCGTAGATATTATTCTCCTGCCAGATTTTTTCCAGCATATCCAGGGTTTTTGCCAGGGCTTCTTCCCGGGCTGTGGCCAGGGCCACAATCAGGGCGTTCACCAGGCTCAAAGGTGCCACCAGGGAATCCACCAGAGACACCATATTGCTCTTGGCCAGCAGCACCAAATCACAGTACTCCGCCAAGGGAGAGAGCTTACTATTGGTAATGCCAATCACCGTAGCACCTGCCCCCCGGCAGTACTGAACACACTTGATGGTGGATGAGGAATATCTGGGAAAGCTGAACGCAATCACCACATCCTCCCGGCCGATTTTGGCAATCCGCTCCAGCATTTCGCTGAAGCCGGAGGCGGTAACTGTGTGGATGTCGTCAAACATATAGTTCAGATAATAGGACAAAAAGGATGCCGGAGCAGAGGCAGACCGGGAACCTACCACATAAATCCGCCGGGCTCCCAGAATCTTCTCCACCGCAGCCCGGAAGGCCTCCCTGTCCACCGATTCGCAGGTCTGGCGGAGCATATCCATGTCCGACTGGAGCACGGAGGTCACCGGGTCCGTGTGGCCCATCCGGTCATTGGCCACCTCCATTCTCTGGACGGAGGTCAGGCGGTTCATCACCGATTCCTGCATGGCCTTCTGCATACCGGGATAGCCCTCATAGCCCAGCTCAGTGGCAAAACGCACCACCGTGGACTCGGAAACGCCTGTGGCTCTGCCCAGCTTGTTGGCAGTCATAAAGGCAGCCTTATCAAAGGATTCTGTCAAATAATCGGCGATTGCCCGCTGTCCTTTGGACAGTTTCGGGTATCGCTCCTGTAACAATGCAAGAAAATCCTCTTTCATATGTACCTCTCCAATTCATTTCCCGGGAAATCAGCCCCGAAGGGTCTTTACTTCTTCTTTTGTTAAGTACCGCCATTTTCCCAGAGGCAGCTGCCCCAGGGAGAGGCTTCCCTCCCGGATTCGTTTCAGGCGCTGTACTTCCATCCCGGCAATGGCGCACATCCGGCGAATCTGCCGGTTCCGGCCTTCGTGGATGGTGATTTGCAGCAGGGCCTTGTCCCCGGTCTTCTTTTGAAACTTCACATCGGGTTTTCGAATCCGGTAGCCGTCCAGCTCTATGGGCTGGGATAGTCTTTCCAGCCCCTCTGGGGTGAAGCCCCGCACCCACACCTGGTACACCTTATCCACCACATGGCTGGGGTGCATCAAGTGATTGGCCAGCTCCCCATCGTTGGTCAGAAGGAGCAGCCCCTCCGAATCCATGTCCAGCCGTCCCACCGGGTACACCCGCTGGGGGCAGTCGGAAACCAGCTGGGAGACATTTTTCCGGCCTTTTTCGTCAGACAGGGTAGTTACATAGCCTCTGGGTTTGTAAAGCATAATGTAAATTGCCTCTGGTGTGGATGGGAGGGGTCTCCCATCCACCAAAATGGTATCTCTCTCTGGGTCTGCCCGGTCACCCAGACCGCAGACCTTTCCGTTGCAGGTGACTCGCCCCTGCAAAATCAATTCCTCCGAGGCACGGCGGGAGGCTACCCCCCGGCTGGCCATGATTTTCTGTATCCGTCCTTCCATGCCCCGGCTCCTTTCTTAATCTGCCCGCTCTATGGTCTTTCCGTACACCAAAGGCACCTTTGCCACGGCGGTTCCGTCCACCAGAATATGGGCAAAGCCTGCCTCCTGCCCCTCTGCCACCGGGGCATAGGCAAACCCCGCCTCCGGCAGGGAAATGGTCACCCGTTCTCCCTGGGCCAGGGAATAGGAAAAATCCTCTGCCGCAATCAAATCCACTGATGCTTCCTGTCCCCCCGCCAGCTCCAGCTGCCCCAGGGTCTGCCCCTGGTGGATGAGCTTTTGTACCGTAAACCGGGAGAATCCGTCTTCAATCAAGTCTTTATGGTCCTGCCAGTCGTTGGGGTCATTGAAGGTGACGGCAATCAGCTGCCGTCCCATCCGGGTAACGCTGGATATGAGAATCCGTCCGGCTGCCTTGGTATAGCCGGTCTTTACCCCATTTGCACCCTCCAGCTGCCAAAGGAGCTTATTATGGTTCCGCAGGCACCGCTCACCGATGGTAATGGTTTTGGTGCTGACGGTCTGGGCAAAAATGGGATTCTGCATGGCATAGGCCGTAAGAATGGCCATATCCCGGGCAGTGGAGTAATTCCCCGGGCTGTCCAGGCCGTTGGGATTGGCGAAGTGGGACTGGGTCATCCCCAGCCGGTGGGCTTTGTCATTCATCAGCTCTGTAAAGCCCTCCACCGTGCCGCCGCAATAGATAGCCAGTGCCACAGCAGCATCGTTGCCGCTTTGAAGCATCAGTCCGTAAAGCAGCTCCTGAACCGTCAGCACTTCCCCTTCCTTCAGGTACATGGAAGAGCCCTCGATGCCCACGGCCTCTTTGGGAATTTTCACCCGGTCCAGAACGTTGGTTTGCTCGCAGATTACCAGCGCCGTCATAATCTTGGTGGTGCTGGCAATGAGGCTCTTTTCCTCTGCCTTCTTTTCATACAGCACCCGCCCGGTTTGGGCGTCAATCAAAATGGCACACTCAGCAGAGATTGCCCCGGCCTTTACCGGCAGAAACAAGATGGCAGCCAGAATTCCGACCGCCACCCCTGCAAATATTCGTCTCAAGTTCATCACCCCGGGATAGTTTGTCCCCGGGATTTTCCCTTATTCCTGGTTTTTCTTTCTGGAATCGATAAAATCTGCAATTCTGTCCAGAGTTTCCGGCACCAGCTCCACAATCCGGTCTGCGGTGGTATTGGCAGGTGCCGTCACGGGAACCATCCGCACACTGCCGTCCTTGATAATGAGGAATGCCACCGGAGTCACCCGGACACCGGCACCCACACCGCCGCCGAAGGGATTTTCCTTGTTAGGAACCTTACTGGAAAAGTCAGAGCCGCCCCCGCCGATTCCCACACTGATTCTGGAAATGGGGAGGATGGTAACATTGTCCCCCACGGTGATGGGGTCGCCCACCACGGAATTGGAATCCAGCATTTCTCGGATTTTAGTAATGGTTCTATCCAACATATTGGGTAAATTCTGGCTCATTTCACGCCACCGCCTTTTTTCATTTTGGTGCTTTTCAGCAATTTCCAACCATAGCGCAGGACAAGGCTCAGAAGCCGTCCCAGGGTTATGGTAATATCTGCTCTTCCATAGAACAAAGTGTTATCTCCGGCAAAATCACAGCCCACCTGCAAATCCTGCTTTTTGATTACAAACGCCCGGTTCAGTAGTGCCTGCAGGTTTCCCAGGGCCGCCCAGGCTCTTCCGTAGTTCACCGCCAGGTCACAGGGATCGCCTCCTGCCAGAAGCAGATACCCCTGGAGCCGGGTGATGCGGATTTTCCGCCGCAAATCTCCCAGGAAAGGGACAAGCAGATGCAGAAGGGATTTGAGTTTTTCAAAATCCCACGGGGCATCTTCTTTCTGCTTGGCTTCTTCGGGAGGGTTATTCCCTTTTGCCGGGGAAGCTTCCTGTTTTGCTTCTTTGGTAGGTTTTTGCCCTTTTGACAGGACCGGTTCCTGTTTATTCTCCTGCCGGGGGGGATTGCCGGAGGGTTTTACCGGTGCTTTTTCCTTTTTGGGCTTTTTGGGCTTTCGGGGGTATAGGGGAATTTTAACCTTCCAGATAATAAGATAAACCTTCGGCCCCTGCTTTCCGTATACAGCGCCGATTCCCAGAGGGAGCAAGCAGAAAAGAATCAGTATCCCGGGGATAATCAGCCAAAGCATTCCTTAGCCCTCCTTTGCAGGTTCTTCCCCTTCCTCCTCCGGTATCACCGGCTCGCCCAGATTCACCTTCTCAATCTCCGGCAGCTCCTCCAGGGAGGTAAGGCCAAAGGTTTTCAGGAAATTGGGAGTTGTTTTATACTGGATGGGACGGCCGGGGACATTCAGTCTGCCGGCCTCCTGAATCAGCTTCTTGTTCAAAAGCCCGGAGATGGAATAGCTGCTGTCCACGCCCCGGATCTGCTCCACCATGGCCTTGGTAGCCGGCTGATAATAGGCAACAATGGTCAGGGTTTCCAGCTGGGAGGCGGAGAGCTTGGGGGGCTTCCGGGTTTCCAGGGCTTTTGTAATGAAGTCCGCCATTTGGGGAGAGGACACCATCTGATAGCTGTTTTCCAGCCGAAGAATCCGGATTCCCCGGCGGTCAAAGGCCAACTGGTCAGCCAGGGCATCCGCAGCCTCCCGGATTTCCTTCTCGTCCGTTTCCAGGGCCATAGCCAGGCGGGAGATTTCCACGCTTTCTCCTGCGGCAAACAGGATGGCCTCGATTGCACGTTGTAATTCTGTCTGGTCCATTAAGAATGCTCCTTCTCAGTCTGCTCCGGTGCCTTGATCAGGCGGACATTGGGGTTTTCACCGGACACATCGTCCTCCAGGGTTACGGAGTTGGTTTTGCACAGCTCCAGAATTGCCAGGAAAGTAGCCACAATCTCCGACCGGCTCCGATTTCCCCGGAACAGGTTTTTCAGCCGCTCCACGCCCCGGAGAATCAGGCGGCGGAGGAGCTGCCCGGATTTCTTTGCCACCGGGTAGGGCTCCTTGCCAACGATTCCCTTGAAATTGGCGGTGGGGGGCGGCAAACGCCGCTGGTTCCGCTGGGAAATCTCGTCCAGCGCCCGGAGCAAGTCCTCCGGCTCGTGGCGGTACCGGTAGGTACCATCCCGTTTCAGGGGCTCCGGCTGCTTGGTGAACATACTTCTGCCGATTTCGTTCCGGGGCTCCAGAAGGGTGATAGCAATGCGAATCTGGTCCATGGCCTCCCGGCGGCGGCGCTCCAGCAGGGATTGACGCAGCAAATCCAGCTCTGTTTCCGCCTCCGCAGCCTCCGCCGAGGATAGAAGCATCTTGGTCTTAATCAGCATCAGGTGGGACGCCATGGTGATAAATTCGCTGGCGATTTCCATATCCAGCCGCTTCATTTCATCCAGGTAGGCCAGGTACTGCTCCAAAATAGCGGTAATGGACACATCCTCAATATCAATTTTATTCTTGCTCAGCAGCAGGAAGATAACATCCAGAGGCCCTTCAAAGTCCTCCATGGATTCATCCCGGGTATGCACAATCCCTTCCAGCCGGTATTTCGGTTCTGACATGGGCACTCCTTTAATCCATACACATAATTGGTTACATTATAGCAGGAAGCGGTTAAAACTGCAAGCATTTGCAAAAAATTTACCCATTTTTCCGGAAAAACGGAAAGGGATTGCAATTTTCCCCAGAATGTGCTATAAATAGACTATGCTTTTGGTGGAGGTGCACGCATGGCTCAACGTAGAAATCGCTATCGGGAGATGGAGCGGGTAATGACCTATGCCCTGCTGGCAGGTCTGGCTCTGTTTATTCTATATCTTGTGTTTGCCGGTACCGGTGTGAAAGCTCTGAAGTTCATAACCGGTATTATAACCATTTTGGATGGTGGTTTAATCCTGGGCTTTCTGTATCTGACCCAGGAGCTGAAAAAACGCCGCAGCCGCTGGATTGCAGCCGGCGGGCTGAGTCTGGTGGTTTGCACCCTGGTTTCTTTGCTGTTGGGATTTCCCGGATAAATGAATGGCGCAGGTTTTCTCAAAACCTGCGCCTTGTTTTTTAAGTTTCCAAAAGAATCAGAGGCACTTCCATTTCCTCCGTCATGGAGGTGTGGTGACCTTTGAAGCGTTTGCTGTGGGGCGTCAGCAGGGCAATTTTATGGGTGTAGGTTCCCAGGGCGATGTAATCCCCCAAAAGATAGCCCATACTCCCCCGCTCTCCAAACACGCCCTGTTCAATGAGATGTTCTGAGGTAAAAAGCTGGAAATCCTCAGCGTACTTCTCCTGAAAATAGCTTTCAAAATCCCGGCGGTACTGAGGCTTTACTAAAAAAGCCGGAGCCCGGGCTTCCAGAAAGGGGTAGGTTTTCAGCATCCCCATGAGCTTTTCATCCCCATAAAGGTCTATGTACCCTTCAATATCCACCTGGCCGTGGTCTGCAGACACAATCAACAGAGTACCTTTCGCGGTTTTCAGAAAGTTCTGGATTCCCTTGGAAATCTCCCGCATAACCGCCCTGGCCTGGGGACTGGATACGCCCTGCTGGTGCATGGTTCCGTCCGGCTCCGGGCAATAGCCGTATATGAACCCGGGGCCGGGCTCCTGGCAAGCATCTTCCAACGCCTGCCAGAATTCCCCCAGGGTGCGGAAGGTACGGTTTTCCTTCCGGTTCTTCACGGGAATATAGTCCGGGAAAACTGTGTAAACGCCCCGGTCTGTCTGCCCCTGTTCAAAGTAATACCCTCCCTGGTCTATGGGGTAATCCTGGGGCCGCACCCGCTCCTGGGTCAGGGAATCCCGCCGGAGGAAAATGTCCACATTCCGCTCCAATTGGGGAAAATGAAGGCTCCAGCCGAACCAGCCATGCTCCAAAGGCAGCCGGTTGGTCATCAGGGTGCGGGTTGCGTTGGTGGTGGTGGAGGGAAAGGTGGAGGTGAGAACTTGTACCGTATGTTTCCTCAGCAAATTATTTTTCCCCAGTCCCCGCTCCATGGGATAAATCCCCAGCCCGTCAAAGCAAAGGTAGACCACACTCTTATAATCCCGGGAAAGAGCCTCCTGCAAAACAGGCAGCACCGGGTTCTGATTGGGAGCATGGAGAAACTCCGATAAGGTTGCAGAGATATTGCCTATCCCATTGGAAAAATCCGGGTATATCCAGGGCTTCATTGGTTTCCCTCCTTTTCATTGCTATCTCTACTGGAAATATCTTCCGGCAAGCTTTTTTATAAAGAAAAAACGGCTGAAATCTTACGATTTCAACCGTTTTTGGTCCGAGTGACTGGATTCGAACCAGCGGCCTCTTGAACCCCATTCAAGCGCGATACCAAACTTCGCCACACCCGGATTTGCTTCATTTCCTGACTGCCTGAGTATTCTATCACATGCTGTCAGAAAATGCAAGCATTATTTTTTGTTTTTTGAAAAGAATTTTTATTCGCCTACATCGGTGCGGATGACCTTGCCCAGATTCCACAGGCAGACCACCTGCTGCTCTGCTTCTGCTTTCTCAGCCTCGGTGTTATACTCCACGTACACCGTATGGGCACCGCAGTCGCAGCACTCTACCTGGACGCTCCAGTCGCCCTCGTGGACAACAATGCCGTTGCCCCGGCAGATGGGGCAGTCTTCCAGCACAAAATTGGGATTCACTTTCATATGACATTCTCCTTATCTGAATACTTGTTCCTGTTCGTCGTAAATTTCCAGCCGGGCGCAATGGGAAAAGCTGGGGGTAAGCTCCGGGAGGTACCGCTGGATGGCGGACACCAGCAGCGCCGGGTTCAAGGTGGGATTCTGGCAGTACACCAGGGCTTGCAGCACCAGGTGCTTCTCCCCTGCCTCCACCTGAAGGCTTCGGATCATGGGGATGATGTTCTGTTCCTGCATTCCGTTGTTTTTGGTGCGCTTCCCCACCAGAAGCTCCGGTTGGGCAAAGAGGGCGGAAACGGCCTCAGGAGCACCGGAGGGAACTCCATTGTCGTATTCCAGAGTTACCCGGCAGGACAAAAGCCGCAGGTCTTTCAGCTTCCGGCCATCCTCATACACCTGCAGGACATGGATGCCCTCCACCAGCTTTTCATTGAGCCGGCGGCAAATCTCCTGGCAGGGCACCTCTGCTCCCTCCAGGGTGAAGTCCAGCAGCTCGCAGCTGCTCTCCACCCCCACGGACAAAGGCAGGGCAATGGAAACGGAAGGTCTGGGATTGAAGCCCTGGGTATGGGTCAGGGGCAGCTCCGCCCGTTTGAAGGCTCTTTGAAACAGCCGCATCAAATCCAGGTGGGAAATCCAGACAGCTCTTCCCTTTTTCTCAAACAGCAGTCTAAGCATCGCACTCCACCTCCTGAAGCAGGCCATTGGCACCACAGCCGCTGCAGCCATGGCGGCAGTCCGGTGTTATGATGCCCTCGTAGGCCCGTTTTCTCTCCCGGAGCAAAAACTTTTTGCTGACTCCCACATCGATGGGGTCCCAGGGCAGGAGCTCGTCCTCCCCGAAGCCCCGGATGGTGTAATAGTCCGGGTCCACGCCGCAGGTTTTGAAGGCATCCATCCAGATCTGATAGTTGAAATACTCGTCCCAGCCGTCCAGCTTGGCACCGTTTCTGGCGGCCTCTGCAATCACCGGTCCCAGGCGGCGGTCGCCCCGGGCGGTTACGGCCTCCAGGCGGCTGATGTCCGGGGTGTGGTAATTATACTCCACGGACTTGGAATAGAAATGGTCTTTCAGCAGGTGGCAGCGGCGGAGGTATTCCTCCGGGGTAATCTGCTTTTCCCACTGGAAAGGGGTATGGGGCTTGGGCACAAAGTAGGCCGTGGCCACATGAACCCGCAGTCCCCGCTTTTTATTGGAGGCGTGTTCCTTCCAGGTGAGAATCACCTTATGCACCAGCTCCGCAATGCCCAGTACATCCTCGTCCGTCTCCGTGGGAAGGCCCAGCATGAAATAGAGCTTCACATGGTCCCAGCCGCCGGAAAAGGCGTTGGCACAGGTGGTGAGGATTTCCTCCTCCGTCAGATTCTTGTTAATCACATCCCGCAGCCGCTGGGTACCAGCCTCCGGAGCGAAGGTCAGGCCGCTTTTCCGCTGGGTGCGGAGCTTCATCATCAGCTCCCGGGAGAAGTTGTCCGCCCGGAGAGAGGGCACCGACAGGTTGATGCGATTGTCCACGCAGTAAGAAAGCATATCGTCTGTCAGCTCTTTTAAGCCCCGGTAGTCGGAGGTGGACAGGCTGGACAGAGTAATCTCATTATGCCCCGAATCCTCCAGGGTTTCCACCGCCTGACGATACAGAACCTCCGGGCTCTTTTTCCGCACCGGGCGGCAGGAAAAGCCTGCCTGGCAGAAGCGGCAGCCTCGGACACAGCCCCGGAACAGCTCCAGGTTCGCCCGGTCGTGGACGATTTCTGTGGAGGCCACAATCATTTTGGTGGGGTAATAGGCCTTGTCCAAGTCCTCTACAATCCGCTTAGTGACGGTTCTGGGGGCTCCGTGGAAGGGCACAATCTCCGCCAGAGTGCCGTCAGGGTTATATTTATGCTCATAGAAGGAGGGGACATACACCCCGGGGATTTTGGAGACCTCCAGCAAAAAGGTCTCCTTACTCCACCCTTCTGCCTTGGCCCGGTCGTAAAGAGACACGATTTCCACCGTACTCTCCTCCCCTTCTCCCAGGGAGAAAAAGTCGATGAAGTCCGCCAGGGGCTCCGGGTTGAAGGTGCACACGCCGCCGGCAAACACCATCTGGTTCAGGCCCTTCCGCTCCCGGGCGTACAGGGGGACACCGGCAAGATTCAGCATATTGAGAATGTTGGTATAGCACATCTCATAGCCGATGGTAAAGGCAATCATATCAAAGTCCTTTACCGCCTTGCCGCTCTCCAGCGCCCACAATGGAATGTCATGCCGGCGCATAGCCTCCTCCATGTCCCCCCAGGGGGCAAACACCCGCTGGCACCATACGCCGTCCATCTCGTTCATCACACCGTACAAAATCCGCATACCCACATTGGACATCCCAATCTCGTAGGTATCCGGAAAGCAGAAGGCCACATCCACCCGCACCTGGGCCGGGTCCTTCTGAATTTCGTTGTATTCTCCGCCGGTATACCGGGCAGGTTTCTGCACCGTAGGCAGGATTCTTTGCAATAAATCGGTCATAGCCTTACCTCTTATTCTTCAGGTAGGACTATTGTAACCTTTGAAGCCCCGGTTTGCAAGAAATTTTTATTTTCCCTGTTTTGAACAGAAACAGAAGAAGCAGAAGTATGGGGAAAATTCCCAGTTCCAGCCGGAAAAAGCCGTAAACACAGGCGGCGAAAGCCAGAAAAATCGTCCCATTTTCCACCCGGGCGGCAACCCGGCGGCCGTTTTTCAGGAAGCGGCAAAGGAGCACCCCCAGAGCCCGTCCTCCGTCCAGGGGCATAATGGGAAGCAGGTTAAACACCGCCTGCAAAAAGCCGCAGACCGCCGTTCTGGGGAGCCAGGGGGCAAGGAAAACCAGGAAGATACTTCCCAGAGGCCCGGCCATGGCCGTGAGAAAGGCCTGTTTTGGTTCCAGCGGCCCGATTTTGATCTCCACTCCCCCGCCTCCCAGGGCGATTCCCCCCACCGCCCCACCGGAAAGCCTTGCTGCCAGCAGGTGAAAAGTCTCGTGGACCGTCACCGCCAGGAGCCACGCTCCCACCCAGGGCAGAGGAAAAAACAGAAGCCCCGCCGCCAGAAGGAGAAAAAAACCGGGCCGTAAATCAATCGGTAGTCTTTGGAACTTCCACATCTTTCACAATCTCCCGGCAAAAAGCCTGGAAGGCATCCGGGATGGACACCCCCTGCCGGACATCCTCCACAAAAGCCGTCACCGCCTCCCGGGTGGTTTCCTGATCCCCAGGAAGCAGGGCTTGTCCGATTTGCTGGCGCACCTGGGGAATGGCGAGGACTGTCACCCCAGCCAGGGCCACGCACAGCAGCCATTTAGGGAGCTTTTTCCGGGGGCGGAAAATGGGATAACGGTGATTATCCTGGGGGCTGTAAGATATTTCATAGGCCATAGCGGTCACCTCTTTATACCATATGGTGAGGCTGTCCCTTTCATGCCTGTTGCCTGGCTTTCAAAGTATGAAAAAGGAGGTGCTGCGCAGTTTACGCAGCACCTCCAATATGGGATGGTTCCGATTATTCCGAGGGCAATCTGCACACCCAGAGGTTCTGAATCTGCTCCATAACCCGGGTCAGTTCCCATTTCTGCTCCGTTCTCTTGGGGCTGTTGGGGTCGTTGATTTTCACATAACCATCTTCATACCCGGTCATAACCAGGAAATGCCCAGAGGAAGTAAAGTCGCCAGGGCCCACAACACAGATGATGAGGTTCCCCACCTCCAGATTATTGATAATCCGGTTCGCATCCAGGGGAATTTCCACCACATCCAGGCCCAGCGCCTTGCCGCCCTGGGGAATCAGCGCCCATGCGCTTCCGTTGCCGTCCACCGCATACCCGTGTTCCTCAGAGAACTCCGCTACATATTTGGGGGTATAGGTTGCATCCTGGAAGAAGTAGATGCAGGCCATGGACAGGCAGGTAGGTCCGCAACCGGACAGGCCCATAGGCTCTCCGGCATACTCTGTGTAACCCCAACGCTCGTCCCACTGAATCAGCAAGGGTACGCCAGGGTCCTTCAGGCAGTCGCTCAAGTCGATTTCCGGCTCCAAATCCTTCTTCAACGGGTAATTCAAAACAAAATCCTTTGCCTCCGGATTCTTTTCCAGGAGCTTGATCAGGGACTCAGGCCAGTCCGCCAGGGTCAGGCCCTGCTCCTTGGCAAAAGCCTCCACCACCTGTTCCGGTGTGGGCTCTGTTGCCTCGGTGGTTTCCGTGGGCTGGTTAGTGGGAGCTGTGGTTACCTCAGAGGTCACCGTGGGATTGGTGGTCTCCTGAGAGGGACTCTCCACTTTTCTTCCGCAAAATGCCAGGGAAAGGCACAATCCGCCGGCAACCAACAATACCAAAAATCGTTTCATTTTCTCACCTTGTTCCGGTTTATTATTTGGCTTTTCCCCCCGGGGGGACACACTTTCAGCCATGAAAACTTAGGCATATTATATCTTTCCCGCCATGGAATGTCAATCTTTTTTCAAATTCCCCTACTTTCCAGAAAAAGGAAAGGGCTTGTCCTCTGGAGTTTACAGCAGACAAGCCCTTGCGGTTTCATTCAATTTTACTTCTGGGATTCCAGAACCTCAACAAAGGCTTCCTTCAGGATGCGCAGGCCTTCCATCAGGTCCTCGTCCTCAATTACCAGTGTGGGCATAAGTTTAACGACGCAGCTGTTCCGGCCGGCACGCTCCACAATCAGGTGCTTGCGGAAGCAGGCCTCCACCACGGCTTCGCTGAAAGGATCGCCCCCCAAAGCCTGGCAGTCGATACCCCAGATGAGGCCAATGCCCCGGTGAGTCAGCCGCTTGTCCAGAGGCAGAATCTCCTCCCGGATAAAGGCATCCACCATGGCACCCTTCCGGGCAGCCTCCTGGTCCAGCTTGTGCTCTACCATATATTCAATGGCAGCGGTTCCGGCTACAAAAGCCAGCTGGTTGCCCCGGAAGGTTCCGTTATGCTCTGCAGGCTTCCAGATATCCTCATCCGGGGAGATCAGCAGCAGAGACATGGGCATACCGATGCCGCCGATGGACTTGGACACCGTCACCATATCCGGCTTGATACCTGCCCGCTCAAAGGAGAAGAAGGTGCCGGTACGGCCGCAGCCGGCCTGGATATCATCGATAATCAGCAGGATGCCGTTCTCGTCGCAGAACTTCCGGCAGCCACGGAGGAACTCAGGGGCAAAGGGATAGATGCCGCCCTCTGCCTGCACCGTTTCCATCACCAGAGCGGCGGGCTTTTCCACGCCAGAGTGGTCATCGTCCAGCAGCCGCTGCATATAGGCCACCACATCCAGCTCCGGGAACATATAAGGGGCGGGAATGTGGGTGCAGTTTTCCAAAGTGACCCCGGCAGCATTCCGGGCGTAGGCTTCGGTGGTCAGGGAGAGGGAGCCCAGGGTCATGCCGTGGAAGCAGCCCATGAACGCCCACACATTGGAGCGGCCGGTAACCTTTCTTGCCAGTTTCAGGCCTGCCTCAATGGCATTGGTGCCCGTGGGACCGCAGCACATCACCCGGTAGTTAAGGCCCCGGGGCTTGAGGATCTTCTCCTCCAGGGCGTCCAGGAACTCCCGCTTTGCCGGGGTATGCAAATCCAGGGCGTGAAGCACGCCGTCATTCTGCAAATAGGCAATGAGCTTTTCCTTAATATAATCGTTGTTGTGTCCGTAATTCAGTGCACCAGCGCCGCAGAGGAAATCCAGGTAACGGTTTCCTTCCTCGTCGTACATGAAAGCACCCTTTGCCCGGTTAAACACCACAGGGAAATGGCGGCAGTAGGAGCGCACCGAAGATTCATACATATCAAAGGTCTTGGTATTCATAAATAAGACTTCCTTTTATTTATTTGTCCACACCGATGATGTATATTACCACACAAAGTTGGAAAAATCAAGCTTTCTTTCTCCGGCTTATTCGGCAGATTTCAACGCCTCTGCCATATTGATTTTCTCCAATCTGTAGTAAAGCACCACATCTACCAGCACCGCCACCAGGACCGTGATGCCCACGGACAGAAGGAGCGAGGAGGCAAACAGGCGGGATGTAAACCAGACCATATCAATCCTAATCTGGCTCATCACAAAGTCCAGGAGGAGCTTTCCACCCAGAAGGCCAATCAATGCGCCGAATATGGAGAGAATCAGATTTTCCTTGAACACGTATAGAGCCGTCTCCCAGCTGTTGAAGCCCAGCACCTTGATGGTGGCAATCTCCCGCATCCGCTCCGTGATATTGATGTTGGTCAGGTTGTAAAGCACAATCACCGCAAGAAGGGCTGCACAGACAATGACCGTTGCCACAATCAGGTCCAGCACCTCCAGCATAGAGCCCACCTGGTCTGCCAGCGCCTCACTGACCGACACATTCATCACGTTGTTCAAGGCGGTGAAGTCTGCCCCCACCACTCTGGGGTCCTTCCCCTCAGGAACCGTGGCAAAGGCCACCTGATACTCCGGTGCCTCGCCCAGCTGGCTCTCATAAGTCTGGGGATTGACAATCACATAGTTAAACACATGGTTATCAAAGACCCCCGAAACCGTAACATGCAGGGCTTCCGAGTCGGCGTTGCGCACCACAATCTCGTCTCCTGCGGAAATGTCCAGCAGCTCCGCCACACCAACAGAGATCAGGGCCTCCCCATCCCCTGGCAGGGACAAGGTTGTGCTGCCATCGTGCAGGTCAAAGAACTGTCCCATATCCTCGCCGCCTACCAGCAGGTTTACGCTGTTGGTTTTGTCTCCAAATTCCAGCTCTGCTGTGGACTGATGGACAAAGGAAATGGTGGAAATCTCATCCTGCATCTTCTTGGTTATCTGCTCCTCGTCCTGCTCCGTAAGGCTCTCGCCGAACTGCACCTGCATATCGTAGAGGGTTACTTCCTCAAACTGATAGGATACGATGTCCTTGATGGAATCGCCGATGCCAAAGCCGGTCACCAGCAGGGCCGTACAACCGCAAATACCCACAATCATCATAAGAAGCCGCTGGCGGTAGCGGAAGATGTTTCGCAGCATGACCTTATCCAGGAAACGCAGGTGCTTCCAAAGGGGAATGTACTCCAAAAGAATCTTCTTGCCCCCGGCGGGCGTCTTGGGTCGCACCAGCTCCGCCGGCACTTCCCGCAGCTCAACCCGGCAGGAGTACCAGGTCACCAGGAGCATCAGCGCCGTATACACCGCCACAACCCCTACGCACAGGGGGATATTGAACACAATATCCAGGTTGGGCTTGAGGGTCAGTATCAGGCTGTAAGCCGTCCAGATAATCTGGGGGAATACAATGCTTCCCACCACCACGCCGATTCCGCAGCCCAGCGCCGCTGCGCTTCCGGCATAGAACAGGTATTTTCCGATAATGGCTCCGTTGCCGTAGCCCAGGGCCTTCAAAGTACCAATCTGGGTTCGTTCTTCCTCCACCATACGGGTCATGGTGGTAATACATACGAGAGCCGCCACCAGGAGGAAGAATGCCGGGAACACCCGGGACACACCCGCCACGATGTCAGAGTTACTGCTCACACCCAGGTAGCCTGCATTGGATTCCCGGGTCAGGATATATACAGAAGGGTCCTTCATATCCTCCAGGGTGGCTTTGGCATCTTCCAGCTGAATACGGGCGTCTTCCAGCTCCTGGAAGCCCTCCTCCAGCTCCTTTTTGGTGTCCGCTTCGCCCTGGCGGTACTCTTCCCAGCCCTGTTCCAGTTCCTTCCGGCCCTCTTCCAGAGCTGCCTTCCCATCTGCCAGCTCCTGCTGCTTCTGCTCCAGTTCCTTCTGTCCCGCAATCAGCTGGGCGTTGCCGTCGTCAATCTGCTTCTGGGCGTTGGCAAGCTCCGCCTGGGCCTGGGCAGACTGTTTTTCCAATTCTGTATATCCCGCTTCGATTTCCGCCTGGGCTGCCAGAAGGGTCTGCCGGGTACTCTCCAGGTCGGTCTTCTGGGCCAGCAAATCCTCCCGCTGCTGCTTCAGGTCATCCAGCTGTTTCCGCAGAGGCTCTGCCTGTTCCTTCAGCCGTTCAAACTCCTGGATATACCACTCCCGGGAAGCTACCAGGTTATCCAGTTCCTGCTGCAGTCTTTGCAGCAGTTCTTCATCCAGGATTTCTTCTTCCTTGGCCTTATCCAGTGCCTCCTGGGCCAGGGCAATGGCTGCATCCGTATCTGCAATCATCTTTTCCGCAATGCGGATTCCAGAGTCCACGCCGTTTACCAGCAGCTCCATCTGGGTAATGCCCGAATCCAGCTGCTGCAAGCCGGAGGTCAGCTGGGAGAGCCCGTCCTCTACCTTGGCAAGGTTGTCATTTACGGTTTTCTCATTGTCTTCCAGTTCCTGTCTGGCCTGGGCAAGCTGCTGGGATACCGACTGTTTCTTGGCATCCAGCTCCTTCTGACCCTCCTCCAGGTCCTTTTTGTTCTGCTCCAGGAGTTTCAGTCCTTCCTGAAGCTGAACTTTACCGTCATCCAGCAGCTTTTGGTTGTCCTCCAGCTCCTGCTCCCCTTCCTGCAAGGCATCCAGGGCATCCTTAAGCGCCTGCTCTGCCTCCTGCTTGCCTTCGTTGTAGGTCTTCAGGCCGTCCTCATACTCGGCAAGGCCCTGGTTGTATTCCTCCCAGCCGTCAGAAAGGAGCTTTTCGTACCGTTCCTGGGCCAAAGCCTGCACCTGGGGCTTTATCTCCCCGGAAAGGTCATCCATAGCCTGATTGTATGCATCCGTGTAGGCTTCGTAGTCCCCGGCGACGGTAACATCTATCCGGGAATAGTAGTCCACATCAAAGGCATCCCAGGGTATGTAAATGTTGGAAGTGACCGAGCCGTTTCCCAAGGTGGTATTGTTCCGGTTCATGTCCATGAACAGCGGAGAAGAAACATAGCCCACTATGGTGAAGGTCTGGCTCTGGAAGCTATCCAGAGTTTCCTCCTCATTGGTGTCCGCAATCCGGAACTGGTCGTTCAAATCCGTGCTATCCTGAAGGTTGGCATCTGCCAGGCATTCATTGGGTGCTTCCGGCATCCGTCCTTCCAGAAGATACAGCTGATTGACCTCCTGGGGGATGGAATAAACCTCATAAACCGCCTCGGTCTGGGAATCCCCCACGGTACCGATGACATCTACATAGACGGTCCCTTCCACATCCACCACCTGGGGAAGCTCCTTCACCGCCTCCACCTGCTCTATACTCCAGCCATAGTCATTGAGCAGGGTCAGGTCGTACATATTCTGGCTGTCCATGTAATTCCTTGCCGTTTCCATCATGGAAATCTTGCTGGACAACAGTCCCACAAACAGGCCGGCACCCAATGCAATAATCGACATAATGGCAATATACCGGCCCATGGATTTCCGGATGGAACGCCACAGGTTTCTTCGCATCATGTTCTTTTTCATTACCATTCAATCTCCGAAATACTTTGTGGGTGTTCGTTCAGGGTCTCCGATACCACCGTGCCGTTTTTCACCCGGATAACCCGGTCCGCCATGGCGGTCAAGGCGCTGTTGTGGGTGATAATGATGATGGTCATGCCGGTTTTTCTGCCGGTATCCTGCAAAAGCTGCAAAATGGCCTTACCGGTCTGGTAATCCAGGGCGCCGGTGGGCTCGTCGCACAAAAGAAGCTTGGGATTTTTGGCCAGGGCTCTGGCGATGGCCACTCTCTGCTGCTCACCGCCGGACAGCTGGCTGGGGAAGTTCTTGAGTCGGTCTTCCAGTCCCACATCCACGAGCACCTGCTTGGCATCCAACGGATTTTTGCAAATCTGGTTGGCAAGCTCCACATTCTCCAAGGCAGTCAGGTTCCCCAGCAGGTTATAAAACTGGAACACAAAGCCCACATCCTGTCGGCGGTACTGGGTCAGCTGCCGCTTGGAGAGGCCGGAAATCTCCCGTCCGTCCAAAAACACTTTTCCACCGGAAAGGCTGTCCATGCCTCCCAATATATTCAGCAAAGTGGTCTTGCCTGCACCGGAAGGTCCCACGATGACCACCAGCTCCCCTTCTTCAATGGTAAAGCTGGTATCGTGCAGCGCCTGGATATCCACCTCGCCGGTATGATAAATTTTCTCTACATTCTGAAATTCTACAAACGCCATATTTCATTCCCCCTGAATGACTTACTACTGTTATTATAGCATGGAAAAACTGTTATTCAGGAACAAACTGTGAATATTGCCCAGGGATTGCAAAAGTTTTTCTTCTTTGTTAAAAAGGAGCTGTATGCACTGCACACAGCTCCTTTTTCTTAAATTCCGTTGCCCCGAAGCTGGATGATCTGGTCCCGGAGTACAGCGGCGTACTCGTACTCCATCATCCTTGCAGCTTCCTTCATCTGCTTTTCCAGCCGGGCAATCTCCTTCTCCTTTTCCGCCTTGGTCATCTTGATGCCGTTTCTGCCCTTCTTCTCACCGGTGGAGGAGGAAATCTCAATCAAATCCCGGACGGATTTGATGACGGTCTTGGGCTCGATGCCATGGGCTTTGTTGTAGGCATCCTGAATCTGGCGGCGGCGCTTGGTTTCGCTGATAGCCGCCTGCATGGAGGGGGTGACCCGGTCGGCATACATTATCACCAGGCCCTGAGCGTTTCGGGCTGCCCGGCCGATGGTCTGAATCAAGCTGGTTTCGGAGCGGAGGAAGCCTTCCTTGTCCGCATCCAGAATGGCCACCAAACTGACCTCCGGCAGGTCCAGGCCCTCCCGAAGCAGGTTGATGCCTACCAGCACATCGAACTTTGCCATCCGCAAATCCCGGATAATCTCCATCCGCTCCATAGCGCCCACATCCGAGTGCATGTAGCGCACCTTGATGCCGGCTTTTTGCAGGTACACCGTCAAGTCCTCTGCCATTTTCTTGGTGAGGGTGGTCACCAGCACCCGCTCGTTCCGGGCGGCCCGGTCGTTGATTTGGCCAATCAGGTGGTCAATCTGACCCTCAATGGGATGAATCTCAATTTTCGGGTCCAGAAGTCCCGTGGGACGGATGACCTGCTCCACCGTCTGGGCAGACCGGGTCCGCTCATATTCTCCGGGGGTAGCGGACACATACACCACCTGGTTGATTTTGCTGTCGAACTCCTCAAAATTCAAGGGGCGGTTATCGTAGGCGGAGGGCAGCCGGAAGCCGTAATTCACCAGAGAATCCTTCCGGCTCCGGTCTCCTGCATACATGGCCCGGCACTGGGGAAGGGTCACGTGGCTCTCGTCTATGAACATGAGAAAATCCTTGGGGAAGTAATCCAGAAGGGTTGTGGGGGGCGTCCCCGGGGCTCTGCCCTGAATCACCCGGGAATAGTTTTCAATGCCGGTACAAAATCCGATTTCTGTCAGCATTTCAATGTCGTAGGCTGTCCGCTGGGCAATCCGCTGGGCTTCCAGCAGCTTGTCCTGGGAGCGGAACAGCTCCACCTGGGCGTCACATTCCCGGGTAATCTCCCGGATAGCCCGTTCCAGCTTCTCCCGGGAGGCCACATAGTGGCTGGCGGGGTAAATGGCCACATGCTCCACATACCGCTCCACCATGCCGGAGACCGCATTGATCTCCGAAATCCGGTCAATCTCATCCCCGAAGAACTCCACCCGGATGGCCCGTCCGGCCCAGTATGCCGGATACACCTCCAGGGTATCCCCCCGGACCCGGAATTTGTTTCTGGAAAAATCCAGGTCGTTCCGCTCATACCGGATTTCCGCCAGTTTTTTCAGAATCTCGTCCATGGGGCGCTGCTGCCCTACCCGCAGGGAAATCACCATGCTTTTATAGTCGATGGGGTCGCCCAGACCGTACAGGCAGCTGACGGAGGACACCACAATCACATCCCGCCGCTCAAAAAGTGCGGAGGTGGCGCTGTGGCGCAGCCGGTCAATCTCCTCATTCACCGCCGAGTCCTTCTCGATATAGGTATCCGTATGGGCAATATAGGCTTCCGGCTGGTAATAATCGTAGTAGGAGATAAAGTACTCCACCGCATTGTTGGGGAAGAACTCCCGGAACTCGGAGCAAAGCTGGGCCGCCAGGGTTTTATTGTGGGCCAGCACCAAAGTGGGACGGTTTACCTTTTCAATGATGGAGGCCATGGTAAAGGTCTTGCCGGAGCCGGTAACGCCCAAAAGGGTCTGCTCCCGCAGGCCCAGGTCAATTCCCTGGGATAATTTTGCGATGGCCTCCGGCTGATCACCGGAGGGGCGATAAGAAGAAACCAACTGAAAATGATCCATGCAGGCTTCCGAACCTCCTTTTTCGTAACTTGGAAATCACCTGGTTTGTTTTTGCCATTATAGCATACATTCCATGAAAAGGGAATCCTCTTCCGGGAAATTTACGAACATTTGTTTTCTTTCATTTCCCGGAATCGGTATTGTATTTGACCTGGGGGAATGGTATAATCATGGCATATTTACGTTGGAAGTGGTGAGAAGACTATGCCCGGGGACATGAAAGAAACCATCGCAAAAGCAGCCATGACGCTATTGAACCAGAATCATGTGAAAAAGCTCACAGTCAAAGACATTGTGGAGCAATGCCACATCACCAGGCAGAGCTTTTATCACCACTTTGAGGACATTCCCGATTTGTTTCGCTGGATGCTGGAAAAACGGTCTGCCCAAGTTTTGGAAGAGAGTATGTCCCGGGAGGACACCCAGGAGGGTCTGCGGTGTTTTCTGGTGATGGCGGTGCATATCTCCCCCTATATCAAGCGGGGCATTGGCACCGGCTACCAGGCCGAATTGGAGGGGCTTCTGCGCAGGTACATCCAGCAGTTTTTCCTCATGGCTGCCGAGCGGAAGAATTTATACACCCAGTGCAGCATCTCGGAAGTGAAAATCATATCCCGGTATCACAGCCTCGCCATTCTGGGGCTGCTTCAGGAGTGGAGCGAACAGGATACGGACAATCTGGATCAGATTGTGGATGTGGTCTACCGCCTGATGACCAAGGGGATTCCACCCAAAGGTCAGAAATAACATCGGTTTTACTCGATGCCAAAGTGTAAGGAATCTTTACACTTTGGCATTTTTGTCTATACACCCTCCCCGGTGTGATTATTGTATCCAAAATCATACTGCATTACAATATACCCAAAAGGGGGTGCAGATGTGGCACAGGAAATTCTATCCATCAAGCTCCGGGAGTTGGAAGCGCAGATTACCCGGCTGCTCATCCGGATACAGCTGAGCGAAAACGATGACAATGCACATTTACAGCAGGCCATAGAAGGGCTGAAACGGGAATGCGGGGAAAATGAGCTGGCTCTGAAAAACAGGCTGCAGCTCTCCCGGTCCGGGATTGTGAGCACCATCTCCCACACCTACGGACAAATTGAGACGATCATTCATCAGTGCAAAGATACGCTGCAGGCATATGCCTCCCTAAGGGCGGACCCCGACCAGGAGGCGGAGGAGAAAATCCTATTGGCAGAGTATGCCCTGGACTTTTCCATACAGGCGGCAAACCGTGCTTTGCTTCTGGCCATGGAAGCCATGGCCGCCCAACCCACACAACCGGAAGAAAGAAGGAGAACCCAATGAAAGAAGTAAAATCATCCAAAAAGCCATTGATTTATTATTACTGCATCGTACTGCTGATCATATTCCTGTTCAATATGTTTATCACGCCCCTCCTTACCCGGGGACAGGTGACGGAGGTTGACTACGGAACCTTTATGCGGATGACGGATGAACGGCAAATCGGCTCCGTGCAGGTGGAGGATACCCAGATCCTCTTTACCGCCAAGGAGGGGGACGCCATCTATAAAACCACCCCCATGGAGGACCCCGATCTCACCCAGCGTCTTCACGACTCCGGGGCAGAGTTTACCCGGGTCATTGAAGAACCCATCTCCCCCATCTGGAGCATTCTTCTGACCGTCGGACTTCCTTTGGCAATCTTTGCGCTGCTGGGCCATTACATGAACAAGAAGATGATGGAGCAGCTGGGGGGCAAGGACTCCATGGCCTTCGGCATGGGAAAGAGCAACGCCAAGGTATATGTCCAATCCACCAAAGGTATCAAATTCTCCGATGTGGCCGGTGAGGACGAGGCCAAAGAGAGCCTTTCCGAGATTGTGGACTATCTCCACAACCCGGGAAAATACTCGGAAGCCGGTGCCTCCATGCCCAAGGGTCTTTTGCTGGTAGGCCCTCCGGGTACCGGTAAAACCATGCTGGCCAAGGCGGTAGCCGGTGAGGCCAATGTGCCCTTCTTCTCTATCTCCGGTTCGGAGTTTGTGGAGATGTTTGTGGGCATGGGCGCTTCCAAGGTCCGGGATTTGTTCCGGCAGGCCAAGGAAAAAGCCCCCTGTATCGTGTTCATCGATGAAATTGACGCCATCGGTCAAAAGCGCTCCGCCGGGAACATGGGAGGCAACGACGAGCGGGAGCAGACCCTGAACCAGCTGCTGACAGAGATGGACGGCTTCGAGGAGAACACCGGTGTCATCATTCTGGCCGCCACCAACCGTCCGGAGTCTCTGGACCCCGCCCTCACCCGGCCCGGGCGCTTTGACCGCCGGGTACCGGTGGAGCTGCCGGACTTGAAGGGCCGGGAGGCAATTCTCAAGGTACACGCCCGGAAAATCAAGGCTGCCGAAGATGTGGACCTGCACACCATCGCCCGGATGGCCGCCGGTGCCTCCGGCGCAGAAAATCACCATCATCCCCCGCACCTCCGGTGCCCTGGGCTACACCATGCAGGTGGATACCGGGGACAAGTACCTTCTGACCCGGGAGGAGATTGAGAACAAAATCGCCACCTTCACCGGCGGTCGGGCTGCGGAGGAGGTCACCTTCGGCACTTACACCACCGGCGCCTCCAACGACATTGAGCAGGCTACCAAGCTGGCCCGGGCCATGATTACCCGCTACGGCATGACCCAGGATTTTGACATGGTGGCGCTGGAGACCGTCACCAATCAGTATCTGGGCGGGGACAGTTCCCTTGCCTGCTCTCCCCAGACCCAGCGGGAGATTGATCAGAAGGTTGTGGAGTTGGTAAAGCAGCAGCATGAGAAGGCCAAAAAGATTTTGAGTGAAAACAAGGAAAAGCTGGATGCGCTGGCCCAGTACCTTTACAACAAGGAGACCATCACCGGCGAGGAATTTATGGAAATCCTGACAGGAGGAATGAAGCAATGAGAAGGCATTCTGGTTTTGGTTGGCTGGAGCTGGTCATAGGCATATTGCTGATTGCATTGGGTATCCTGACTTTTGCAAAGCCGGAACTGGTGCTTACCAGCCTGGCTTTCCTTTACGGCATATCCGCCGTGGTGATGGGGATTGCGGATATTATCCTTTACATCCAGGTGGAGCGGTATACGGGCTTCGGCCCTATGCTCTCCCTGGTGTCGGGGATTCTCAGTGTCATGGCGGGTGTCATGCTGATGGTCTATCCCCGTACCGGCGTACTGGTACTGACGGTGCTGTTCCCCATCTGGTTCATCGCCCATTGCATCTCCCGGCTGGCCCATCTGAATCATATCCGCTTCGTGGCAGGCAATGGAATTTTCTATTTCTCCCTGGTCATTCACATCATCGGATTGATTCTGGGCTGTCTCATGCTCCTCAATCCCCTGATTACCCTGACCACCATTCGCTATTTTGCAGGAGCTTACCTGATTCTTCTGGGTGTTGACAGCGTGGTCATGGCTTTCAGTCGAATGGGCAGGAATTTCTGATACATATAAAAAATCGGCAGCTGACATTCCTTTGGTCAGCTGCCGATTTTGTATGGCATTATTTTACCTGTATCTGGCACATCTTCATGGTGGCAAGGGCTGCATCATGGCTTTGGGGGGTGACCCCGGCGCAGCAGGTGCTGTCTACCAGAATGTCCTGTTGGGGAAAGTTCGCTTTCAGAAGCAAAGCGTTGGACACCACGCAGATGTCTGTGCACAGCCCAATCAGCTCCACAGAAAAGGCCTCTTCCCCGGCGGATTTCCGGATCAATTCCGGCAGCACCAGAGAGCCAAAGGTCGGCTTTTCCACCGGGGTATAACCCTTCTCGTCCAAAGCTGCCGCCACCTGGGTGTTCAGCTCCCAGCCGGGGGTTCCTTTGATACAGTGGGGCACCGGCAGAGCCTGTCCCTCTTTTGTGGAGAGGTAATCCGCCCCATGGGTGTCCAGGGTGGCAAAAATCTCTCCGGAAAAGCTGCGGATTTTCTCCGCCACCGCCGGGACAATGGTCTGGGCTTCCCGGGTTCCCAAAGCCCCGTCCACAAAATCCTTCTGCATATCCACCACAATCAAAAAGTGTTTCATATCCATTCCTCCTTACAGAACGCACATACTCTCCCCCGGCTTATAGTAGCCGGACTGAGCCATGGAAACATAGTCATCATCGGAAAATACCAGATGGTCAATGAGGGTGATCTCCACCGTGTCCAGGGCCACCGCCAGGCGTTTGGTGGTCTGAATATCATCCGCCGAGGGCAGGGCCAGTCCGCTGGGGTGATTGTGAGCCAGCACCACCATAGTTGCATTGGCGGAAAGGGCGGTTTCCACAACTCTGCGGATGGGTACCCCGGCGGAATTTACACTTCCCTCCCCCACCTGTTTACAGGCAAGCACCTTGCACTTGGCATCCATGCACAGCAAAAACACCGCCTCGTGCTTTCGTCCGAAAAACCGGGGCTGCAAATAGGCACCGCATTGCTCAACGGTGCGAAGGATGCTGGCGCTTTCCGTTCGGCTGATTTGATACCGCCGTCCCGCGGCGCTGAGGAGTTTCAGGAACAAGGCGGAGCTGCTGCCCATCCCCGGTACCTTTTCCAGGTCAGCCGGGTTGGCATCCAGCACCTGGGCCAGGGTTCCGAACTTTTCCAGAAGGGCATGGGCAATCTCGTTGGTGTCTTTCCGGGGGACGCTGTAAAACAGAAGCAGCTCCAGTACCTGCACCTCTGTAAAACCATCCAGCCCTTCCGTACGGAACCGCTCCTTTAATCGCTCCCGGTGTCCGTCATGCACAGCCATTGCCTCACCTCATTTTTCTCTCTTGCTATTTGTCTGTTTTTTCGCTACAATAAAAACGGTGCGAATCCTGTCGAAATTCTCCCGGAGAATTTCCGGCGAAACTGCACATGATATGCCACGAGGAGGGACATCATGGAACAGTCAAAAGATTTGATAAAATTACTGAATCTCATCGAACGCCCGGCATTTTATGTAGAAAATGGGGTGATTCGTTTTGTAAATACCAGGGCAAAGTCTCTTTTTCTGGAAGAGGATCAAAACATTCAGCCCCTGCTCTTCACCGGGCAGGCGGAATATCTGACCACGCCCCACAGTTTTTTATCCCTGAAACTGAAAATTCTGGGGAAGGTGTGGGAAGCCAGCGTCACGCCTATGGAAACCGGGGATATTTTCACCCTGACGGAAGCAGCGGCATCCCCAGAGCTGCAGGCTATGGCCCTTGTGGCCCAGCACCTGCGCAGTTCCATCTCCCCTATGCTCACCGCAGCTGAGGCACTTTTGCCTTCCGACATCATTCAGGAAAATCCTGAGGCGAAACAGCAGGCCGCCCAAATCAGCCGGGGACTTCACCAACTTCTGCGGAATATTGGCAACATGGCAGACGCCGGGAAATACCAATCCCAGGAGGTTTTCCCCAAGGAAACCGTGGATATAGATGGGCTCGTGGGGGAAATTATGGAAAAAGCCCGGCACTTTCTGGAAGCAGCCAATATCCGGCTGGAATACCAGGGACTTTCCGCCCTTCTTTACTGCCAGGTTCACCGGGAGCTGCTGGAACGGGGTATTTATAACCTGATTTCCAACAGCGCCAAGTTCACCCCCACGGGAGAAACCATCAAGGCCAGCCTCACCCGGCAGGGTACCCGGCTGTATTTCACGCTGGAGAATCCCGCCTCTCAGGAGGCCCTGCCCAATCCGGCCCAGGCCTTTTCCGTCTATCTGCGCCAGCCCTCCATCGGGGACGGCAGACAGGGGATCGGGCTGGGAATGGTGCTGGTACGTGCTGCCGCTTCCGCCCACGGCGGTGCGCTGCTCCTGGACTACACCCCCCAGGGAAATCTCCGGGCAACTCTCACCATGGAAATCGACCAGAGCAGCAGTCAGGTCCGTTCTCCCATGCTGCGGGTGGACTATTCCGGGGAACGGGATCACGGCCTCATTGAGCTGTCCGATATTCTCCCCCCCAGCTGCTATTAAGTTCTTCCTCCGGGAGCCCAAGGGCTCCCGGATTTTTTACAGGTATTTTTTCAGATACTGGCCGGTATAGCTCTCGGGAACCTGGGCAACCTCCTCCGGTGTGCCGGAGGCCACCAGGAAGCCGCCCTGGTCGCCCCCTTCCGGGCCCAGGTCGATGATATAATCCGCTGTTTTAATTACATCCAGGTTGTGCTCAATCACCAGCACCGTATTGCCCGCATCCACCAGCTTTTGCAGCACTTCAATCAGCCGGTGCACATCCGCAGCGTGCAGGCCGGTGGTCGGCTCATCCAGCACATAAATGGTCCGGCCGGTGAAGGTCCGGGACAGCTCTGTTGCCAGCTTCACCCGCTGGGCTTCGCCACCGGACAAGGAGGTACTGGACTGGCCCAGTTTCACATATCCCAGGCCCACATCCACCATGGTCTGGGCTTTTTTGCTGATTTTGGGAATATTCTGGAAGAATTCCACCGCTTCCTCGGCGGTCATATCCAGCACCTGGGCAATATTCTTGCCCTTGTACTGCACCTCCAGGGTCTCCCGGTTATACCGCTGGCCCCTGCACACCTCACAGGGCACATACACATCCGCCAGGAAGTGCATTTCGATTTTCACCAGGCCGTCGCCGTTACAGGCCTCGCACCGGCCGCCCTTTACATTAAAGGAGAAGCGGCCCGGCCCATAGCCCCGCATTTTGGCATCGGCTGTAGAAGCGAACAAATCCCGGATGTCATTGAACAGCCCCGTATAGGTAGCGGGGTTGGACCGGGGGGTTCTGCCGATGGGGCTCTGGTCAATGTTGATGACCTTGTCCAGATGCTCCAGTCCCTCAATGCCTTTGCAGGCACCGGGGCGGGTTCTGGCGTGATTCAGCTTGGCAGCCAGGGTTTTGTTCAGCACCTGGCAAATCAGGCTGGACTTGCCGGAGCCGGAAACGCCGGTGACACAGGTCAGGGTTCCCAGGGGGATTTCCACATCCAGATTTTTCAGATTATTCTCCGTGGCTCCCAGGATTTTCAGGGTTTTGCCGTTCCCGGCTCTCCGGTGGGAGGGTACGGGGATTTTCTTCACCCCGGACAGGTACTGGCCGGTCACGGACCGGGGCTCCCGGCAGATGTCCTCCAAAGAACCGGCCGCCACAATCTCACCGCCGTGGCTTCCGGCTCCGGGGCCTACATCCACAATAAAGTCCGCCTCCCGCATGGTGTCCTCGTCATGCTCCACCACAATCAGGGTATTCCCCAAGTCCCGGAGCTTTTTCAGGGTCATGAGCAGTTTGTCATTGTCCCGCTGATGCAGACCAATAGAAGGCTCGTCCAGAATATACAGGACGCCGGTAAGAGAAGAGCCAATCTGGGTAGCCAGCCGGATACGCTGGCTCTCGCCGCCGGACAGGGTTCCGGCAGACCGGGACAGGGTCAAGTATTGCAGACCCACATCCATCAGGAAACGCAGACGGGATTTAATCTCCCGGACAATCTGCTGGGCAACGATGGCCATGTTCCCTTCCAGCTGGAGATTCTCCATAAAATCCAGTTCGTCCCGGACACTCATGGCGCAAAAATCCATAATGCCGATGCCGCCTACGGTCACCGCCAGGGCAATGTCCGACAATCGCTTGCCTTTACACACCGGGCAGGGAGCGGTGGACATACACTCCTCCAGCTCCTTCCGGGCCGCATCGGACTGGGTTTCCCGGAAACGGCGGCTGATGTTGTTCAGGATTCCCTCAAAGGGCTGCTCCAGAACACCCATGCCGTTGCCCCGGTTGTAAGTCATGCGAATTTTCTCCCCCTTGGTGCCGTAAAGAATCACATCCATTGCCTCTTTGGAAAGCTCCTTCACAGGAACGGACAGGGAGAAGTGATACTTTTGTGCCAGGGCCTCAAAATACATCCGAAATACCGAGTCGGTTCTGGCGCTGTTCCAGCCGGAGGCCTGGATGGCACCCTGGAGGATGGATTTCTCCTTATCGGGAATCACCAAATCCGGGTCAGCAATCAGCCGGAAACCCAGGCCGGAACAGGAGGGGCAGGCTCCTGCCGGATTGTTGAAAGAGAACATCCGGGGTTCCAGCTCCGGCATACTGATGCCGCAGTCCTCACAGGCGTAGTTCTGGGAAAAGCTCAGCTCCTCATCCTTGTCCGGCAGGTGGATCACCACCAGTCCGCCGGAATGGGCGCAGGCGGTTTCGATGGAGTCCGTCAGACGGCGGCGCTGCCCCTCCCGGATTACCAACCGGTCTACCACCAGCTCGATGGTATGCTTCTTGTTCTTTTCACAGGGGATGGTCTCGTTCAAATCGTACTGAATCCCGTCCACCCGGACACGGACAAAGCCGCTCTTTCTGGCATCCTCAAAGACCTTGGAATGCTCACCCTTCTTCCCCCGAATCACAGGAGAATAGATAATGAAGCGGGTTCCCTCTCCCAGGGCCTCGATCCGGTCCACAATCTGGTCCACCGTCTGCCGCTTGATTTCCTTGCCGCACTTGGGGCAATGGGGCGTACCGGCTCTGGCCCAGAGAAGCCGGAGATAGTCATAAATCTCCGTCACCGTGCCCACGGTGGACCGGGGGTTCTTGGAGGTGGTTTTCTGGTCGATGGAGATAGCCGGAGACAATCCATCGATGGAATCCACATCCGGCTTATCCATCTGCCCCAAAAACTGCCGGGCGTAAGCGCTCAAGCTCTCCACATAACGCCGCTGGCCCTCTGCGTAAATGGTATCAAAAGCCAGACTGGATTTTCCCGAACCGGAAAGCCCGGTAAATACCACCATTTTGTCTCTGGGGATGGTCAAATCCACATTTTTCAGATTATTCTCTCTGGCTCCACGAATTACAATTTTGTCCTTCATAGGCTGCTCCTGTTTCCTTATACTCTACCCCATAGTATACCACAGCACCCATGGTTCCACAAGAACAATTTGCGACAAAGGACAGCTATGCCCCTATCCTGAAAATTCATATTGACTTTTCTCGATTTATGTGTTACCCTGTACTCACTTTGAAAGATTTCGATTTGAAAGGAGCACACAGGATGGAATCCTATCAGACAGACGCCCGAATCTTCAAGGCCTTTTGCGATGAAAACCGGCTGCAAATTCTGGAGCTTCTCCGCAGCGGAGAAAAATGCGCCTGTGCCCTGCTGGAGCAGCTGCACATCAGCCAGTCCACCCTCTCCTACCATATGCGTATTCTGTGCGACTCTGGAATCGTGTCCAGCCGCACCGAGGGAAAGTGGACCCATTACCGGATTTGTCCGGAAGGCAGCAAACGGGCTCAGGAGCGCTTGCAGGCCCTCACCCAACAATCCCCCTGCCCTTCTGCCGGCTGTCACTGCGGGAAGTAAAAGCCACCTGAAAATCGGTGGTTTTTCTTCCCTCCTATATATCGAAAATTTTAGAAGTATTTTTGTAAGGGAGCTGTGTAAATGGAATTCATACAAAACGCCTGGCTGTTCTTTCAGAATCAGATTCTGGGAATGCAATGGCTGAACACCCTCATTGGGAAAGGACTTTCTGCTCTGGGGCTGGATGTAACCGGGATTCTGGGAGGCAGTCTGCAATTCTTTCTATATGATGTGATTAAGATTTTTGTGCTCCTTTCCCTGCTGATTTTTGGTATCTCCTACATTCAAAGCTATTTCCCTCCGGAGCGGACCAAGAAAATCCTGGGGCGGTTTCATGGCATCTGGGCCAACATTCTGGCGGCGCTTCTGGGGACGGTGACACCCTTTTGCTCCTGCTCTTCCATTCCCATTTTTATGGGCTTTACCAGTGCAGGGCTTCCCATTGGGGTTACCTTCTCCTTCCTGATTTCCTCCCCCATGGTGGATTTGGGGTCTTTGGTGCTGCTCATGAGCATTTTCGGTGCCCGGGTTGCCGTTGTATATGTAGTCCTGGGCCTCTGCATTGCGGTTATCGGCGGAACAATGCTGGAAAAGCTGAAAATGGAGCGGTATGTGGAGGATTTCATCAAAAACGCCTCCCATGTGGAAATTCAGGAAGGTCAGCTCACCCGGAAGGACCGGATTGCTTATGCCAAAGAGCAGCTGCTGCACACGGTTAAAAAGGTGGCTCCCTACATTTTCCTGGGAGTTGGCATCGGCGCTGTGATTCACAATGTAATCCCCCAGGACTGGGTGGAAAGCATTCTTGGCAGCAACAATCCCCTGGCGGTGATTCTGGCTACCCTTGTGGGGGTTCCCATGTATGCGGATATTTTCGGCACCATCCCGGTGGCGGAAAGTCTGCTGTTCAAAGGTGCAGGCCTGGGAACTGTCCTGTCCTTTATGATGGCGGTCACCACCTTAAGTCTACCGTCTATGATTATGCTCAAGCGTGCAGTGAAGCCCCGGTTGCTGGGGATGTTCATCACCATCTGCACTGCCGGAATCGTCATGGTAGGGTATCTGTTTAACATCTTTCAGGGCATTTTGCTCTGACAATCAATAATATGGAGGTTAACATTATGGGACTGTTTGGATTTGGTAAAAAGAAGGAAGAAAATAATTCCGGTTGCGGCTGCTCCTGCAGCTGCTCCCAGGGGCACACCGTTCTGATTCTGGGAGGCGGCTGCAAAAACTGCCACACCCTGGAGGACAACACCCGGGCAGCGCTTCAGCAGCTGGGCGTGTCTGCCAACATCGGTCATGTGACGGACTTTGCCTAGATTGCCCAGTATGGGGTCATGCGCACCCCGGCTCTGGTGGTGGACGGCAAGGTTCTCTCCTCTGGGCGGGTGCTCTCCCCTGAGGAGGCGGCAAAGCTGCTGAAGGATTCTCTTTCCTGATTTTTGGGAGGAAGGCATGAGCAAAAACTGGTATCCGGTGATTGATTACGAAAAATGTGTGGGCTGTATGGTTTGCCACGATATGTGCCGCCACGGTGTCTATAAGCCCACCGGCCCGGAGGGAAAGCCGGAGGTGGTCTATGGCAACGGGTGTATCGAAGGGTGTCACGGCTGTGAACGCCAGTGCCCCCAGGGAGCCATCTCCTATTTTGGGGATGACGGCACCCGGGATATCGACTACAACTACGAAACCTACAAGCCGGAGCTTCATTGCAGCGGAAAGCCCAAGGTAGCATTTCTCTGCGTCCACAACTCCTGCCGCAGTCAGATTGCCGAGGCTTTGGGAAAGCTCCTGGCCGGGGATGTGTTTGAGAGCTACTCCGCCGGGACCGCCCTGAAAGACCACATAAACCCCGATGCGGTGCGGATGATGAAGGCGCTTTACCGGATTGATATGGAGAAAACCCAACACAACAAACTGCTGGAGGATATTCCTCAGCCGGATGTGGTGATTTTCATGGGCTGCAATGTAAGCTGTCCCCATGTGCCTTGTCAGTATGCGGAAAACTGGGGGCTGGAAGACCCTTCCGGCAAGGACGATGAAGCTTTCCGGGCCACAATCCGGGAAATCCATCGCAATATTCTGCGGCTGAGAGAAAGGCTCCGGTAAATCCTTCCTACCATATTGGTCTTGCAAACCCAGAAAACCTTTGGTACAATGGGCATAGTACAAATACATCAAAAGGAGTATTTTACTATGAACCCAACCAATGTTGACGCCATTCATGCTTTTCTGGACGCTGTGGCCGCCTGCAAAGGGGAGGTATATCTCAAGTCCCGGGAGGGGGATGTGTTCAATCTCAAGTCCTCCCTGTCCCAGTACATTGCCATCGGAAAACTGCTGGAGGAATCGGGCAACGCCGTTGTGCTCTCCGCAGATGACCCCCGGGAGGAGAGGCTCCTGCAAGCGCTTCTGGAAAAATTAAGCGACTGATAAAAGGTGCTGCCTTACAAAAGGCGGCACCTTTTCTTTTGGAAATTTGACATTGATTTTACACAGCATGACTTTTTGATTTTACATTGGCGAATTACAATGTCCGTGTAATCAATGAGGGTTACAAGAAGAAAAAAGATGTGCAAATGGAAAGGAAAATCATCTATGAAAAAGTTAATCTGTGGCGTTATGGCCCTGCTGCTGGTCGGCTCTGTGTTCGCCGGCTGCCAGAAGAAAGTCTCCGGTACCGTTACCACCGACGGCTCCACCTCCATGGAGGAAGTCATCGGCGCTCTGGGCGAGTCTTTCATGAACAACAATAAGGGCATCAATGTTACCTACAACCCCACCGGTTCCAGCTCCGGCGTTAAGGCCGTGCAGGAAGGCCGCTGCGACATCGGTCTTGCCAGCCGGGCTCTGAAGGATGATGAGAAGGCCAGCGGCCTGACCGGCACCACCCTGGCTCTGGACGGCATCGCCGTGATTGTCAACCCCGAGAACCCTGTTGCTGACCTGGATCTGGAGACCATCGCCAAGATTTACACCGGCGAGATCACCAACTGGAAGGAAGTTGGCGGCAACGACGCTGAGATCGTTGTAATCGGCCGTGAGGCTGGTTCCGGCACCCGGGACGGCTTTGAGTCCATCACCGGCACTGAGGAAGCCTGCGCTTACCGTCAGGAGCTGACTTCCACTGGCGACGTGATTGCCACCGTTGCCGGCAACCCCGATGCCATCGGCTACACCTCCCTGTCCGCTGTGGAGGACAATGTGAAGGCTCTGAGCGTTGGCGGCGTGGCCCCCAGCGAAGCAACCGTGAAGGACGGCAGCTATGTGATTCAGCGTCCCTTCGTCCTGGTGACCAAGACCGACGCCGAGCTGTCTGAGGCTGCTCAGATGTTCTTCGATTACATCACCTCCGCTGATGCTGCTGAGGTTATCGCAGCTGCCGGCGTAGTTGCAGCTAACTAATCACAAGGCACAAGAAAAAGGCGGCGGCTGTTTCAGCCGCCGTTTTTTCAAAGAAAGGTAAGGCAAATGAACAAGAAAAAACAAGCTACGGAGCACATCATTCACGGCATCTTCCTGGTACTGGGCCTGATTACCGTGCTGTGCGTCCTGCTCATCACCATATATCTGGTGATCTCCGGTATTCCCGCCATTCGGGAAATCGGTTTGATCCCCTTCCTGTTTGGACAAACTTGGGAATCCACCGCTACAGAAGCCAAATTCGGTATTCTTCCCTTTATTCTCACCAGTGTTTACGGCACAGCCGGCGCCATCGTTCTGGGCGTTCCCATTGGTTTCTTCACTGCAGTCTATCTGTCCAAGGTTGCCTCCCCCAAGGTGCGCCACACCCTGGAAAACGCCGTCAGCCTGCTGGCAGGTATCCCCTCTGTGGTATACGGCCTGGTGGGTATGATGGTGCTGGTTCCCGGTATCCGCAAGATTTTCCATGTGCCGGACGGCGCCAGCCTGCTGGCTGCCATCATCGTCCTGGCTATTATGATTCTTCCCTCCATTATCAAAGTTTCCATCACAGCCCTGGATGCTGTACCCAAGGAATATGAGGACGCTTCTCTGGCTCTGGGTGCTACCCCTGTCGAAACTTACTTCCGGGTTTCTGCCCCGGCTGCCAAGAGCGGCATCGCCGCCGCTGTGGTACTGGGCGTAGGCCGTGCCATTGGCGAGGCCATGGCAGTTATGATGGTATCCGGCAATGCTGCCAATATGCCTTCCCTCTTCCAGAGTGTCCGTTTCCTCACCACCGCTGTGGCCAGCGAAATGTCCTACTCCAGCGGTTTGCAGCGGCAGGCTCTGTTCTCCATTGCCCTGGTACTGTTCCTGTTTATCATGCTGATTAACGCTACCCTGAACTTCTTTTTGAAGCGGAGCAAGGAGGATTGAGTCATGTCTACAAAAAGATCTGCCTATATTGGCATCATGCGGTTTCTGATGTGGCTTTGCACCGGCATCACCGCTGCGCTGGTTATTTTCCTCCTGGTCTATGTGCTGATGCAGGGTTTCCCCAACATCAGCTGGGAGCTGCTTTCCACCTCCCCCAGTTATCTTTCTGACCGGATTGGTATTCTGCCGGATATTCTCAATACGGTTTACATCGTGCTGGCGACCCTCATCATCATTATCCCCCTGGGTGTGGGCGCTGCCGTGTATCTGACGGAATACGCAGCCAACAAGAAGCTGGTGGCAGTGATTGAATACGCTGCCGAGACCCTTTCCGGTATCCCCTCCATCATCTACGGTCTTGTGGGTATGCTGATTTTCTCCAACAACATGGGAAGCTGTCTGATGGCAGGCAGCCTGACCTTGGTGATTATGAATCTTCCCACCATCATGCGTACCACCCAGGAGAGCCTGAAAACCGTTCCCCAGTCCTACCGGGAAGGTGCTTTCGGACTGGGTGCCGGTAAATGGCGTGTGATTCGCACCGTGGTACTCCCCGGCTGTGTGGACGGTGTGGTCACCGGCTGTATCCTCACCGTGGGACGGATTCTGGGTGAGTCCGCTGCCCTTCTGTATACTGCCGGTTTTGCCCATGTGCTCAACGGTCTGTTTGACGGTCTGACCAGCCCCGGCGCCACCTTGACCGTTGCCCTGTATGTCTACGCAAAGGAACAGGGTGAATTTGGAGTGGCCTTTGCCATCGCCGCTATTTTGATGGTGCTGACTGTGATTATCAATCTTGCCGCTACAATCGTCGGCAAATACTTTGCAAAGAGGAGAAGTCTATGAGCAATATTATTACCGCCCAGGATCTGTGCCTTTGGTATGGCCAGTTTCAGGCTCTGAAAAATATCAATATGAACATCCCGGAAAACAGCATTACCGCCCTTATCGGGCCTTCCGGCTGCGGCAAGTCCACCTTTCTGAAGACCCTGAACCGGATGAATGACCTGGTTCCCGGGGTAAAAATCACCGGCAAGGTCACCTTCCAGGACAAGGACATTTTTGCCAAAAACCAGGATGTGAACGACCTGCGGAAGGAAGTGGGTATGGTGTTCCAGAAGCCCAACCCCTTCCCCATGAGCATCTATGACAATGTGGCTTACGGCCCCAGAACCCACGGCATAACCCGGCGGGCGGAGCTGGACGAGATTGTGGAAAAGGCTCTCCGGGGCGCTGCTATCTGGGACGAGGTAAAGGACCGTCTGAAAAAGAACGCCCTGGGTATGTCCGGCGGACAGCAGCAGCGTCTGTGCATCGCCCGGGCTCTGGCTGTGGAGCCCAAGGTTCTGCTGATGGATGAGCCCACCTCCGCTCTGGACCCCATCTCCACCTCCCGGATTGAGGAGCTGGCCATGGACCTGAAGAGCAAGTACACCATCGTGATTGTCACCCACAATATGCAGCAGGCCGTACGTATTTCCGATTACACCGGCTTCTTCCTCCTGGGAGATTTGATTGAGTTCGGCAAGACCGACGAAATGTTCTCCCAGCCCAGGGACAAGCGGACAGAAGATTACATTACCGGGAGGTTTGGATAATGAGAAGTCGTTTCGATCAGCAGCTGGCGCTGCTTAACAGAGAGCTGACCCTGATGGGTGCATTGTGTGAGGATATTCTCTCCAAGGTTTCCCAGTCCATGATGGATTGGGATCCGGACCTGAGGAAGAACATCCAGCCTGTGGCTCAGGAGATTGACCAGAAGGAGCGGGACATTGAGGCTCTGTGCCTGAAGCTGATTCTCCATCAGCAGCCGGTGGCCCGGGATTTGCGGGTCATTTCCGCAGCCCTCAAGATCATCACCGACATGGAGCGCATTGGCGACCAGGCAGAAGACATTGCAGAGATCATCACCTATCTGGGCGGACGCACTGGGGACACCCACACCCAGATTCAGAAGATGGCCAGAGCCGCCATCGGCATGGTGGTGGACAGCGTGGATGCCTATGTGCGCAAGGATCTGGCCCTGGCAGAGAAGGCCATTCAGGAAGACGATGTGGTGGACAACTACTTTACCACAATCAAAAAGGATTTGATTGCCTGGATTGCCCAGCAGCCTCAGGATGGGGAATACGCCCTGGATCTTCTCATGATTGCCAAGTACTTAGAGCGTATCGGCGATCACGCCACCAACATTGCCGAGTGGGTTATCTTCTCCATCACCGGAAAGCATGAAGAAGAATCCGTATGATCTGGTGTGTAGAGGATGACGCCAGCATCCGGGATATTGCGGTTTACGCCCTCAATTCCACCGGATTGAAAGCTCAGGGTTTTTCCGACGGACTTTCCTTCTGGGAAAATTTGCAGAAAGAGCAGCCGGAGCTGGTGCTGCTGGATGTGATGCTTCCCGGCATTGACGGGGTTACCCTGCTGGAAAACATGAAGAAAAGCCCGAAACTGCAGAACATCCCCGTGATTATGGCAACAGCCAAAGGCTCGGAGTTTGACAAAATCCGCTGTTTGGATATTGGAGCCGACGACTATCTGGTGAAGCCCTACGGCATGATGGAAATGGTATCAAGAGTAAAGGCTGTGCTGCGCCGCTTCCGGCCCCAGCAGCCAACCCTCCTCCAGTACCAGGGCTTGACTCTGGACACCCAGTCCTATGTAGCCACCGCCGATGGAGAGCGGCTTCACCTGACCTTCCGGGAATTTTCCTTGCTGCGGCAGCTCATGCGCAATCCGGGCACCGCATTTTCCCGGGAACAGCTATTGAAGGATGTGTGGGAAACGGACTTTCTGGGAGAAACCCGGACGGTGGATATGCACATCCGCACCCTGCGGCAAAAACTGGGAAACTACGGAAACTGCATTGAAACGGTACGAAATGTCGGCTATCGTCTGTCCATGAAATAGAAAAAGCGCTGCTGAGAACCAGCAGCGCTTTTTTTAGTTTTCCAGCTTTTTCAGAGCTTTTCGGAATTGCACCGAGAACAGGATTGCCGTAAAGGTAACTGCCAGTACATCCGCAATGGGCTCTGCCATATATACGCCCATGGTGGGGTCGGATACCAGGTGGGGCATCAGGTAGATAAGGGGCAGCAGCAGGATAAACTTCCGCATGACTGCAACCGTAATGGAACAGCCTGCATAGCCAATGGAGACAAAGGTCATCTGGCAGGACATCTGGATTCCGAAAATCACCACGCCGCCAAAATAGATCCGCATGACCTTTGCGGTAAAGTCCAGAAGCTGCTGATTGGGGGTAAAGATTCCGGCAAACATCCGGGGCATGAGCATAACCACTGCCCAGAACAGAACGGAGTAAGTCAGGCACACCATCAGCAGAAGCTTATAGGTTTTCCGGACCCGGTCAGGCTTCTTTGCGCCGTAATTATAACTGGAAATGGGCTGCGCTCCCTGGCCAAAGCCCTGCAGGGGCAGCATAGCAAACTGCATGACACTGGTAAGAATGGTCATGGCACCCACCGCCAGGTCTCCCCCATAGTGCTTCAAAGAGGAATTGAAGCACACCGCAATGACGCTTTCGCTGGCCTGCATCACGAAGGTGGACATACCCAGCATGATACAGGGCAGAATCACCTTCCGGCTCAGGCCGATGGTGGATTTTTGCAGTTTCAAAAGGGTGGTCTTTCCCCGGAGGAAGCGCAGAACCCACAGGCAGGAAACCGCCTGGGACAAAATAGTGGCAAGGGCTGCGCCCTTTACCCCCATGGACAGTCCATAGATGAAAATGGGGTCCAGGACGATATTGCACACCGCACCCACAAGCACCGTGAGCATTCCCGTTTTGGCAAAGCCCTGAGCGGTGATAAAGGCATTCATACCCAAAGTCAGCTGGACGAAAATGGTGCCGATGGCGTAGATGTTCATGTAATCCACGGCGTAGCCAATGGTATTGTCGCTGGCGCCGAAGGTATAAAGAAGCGGGCGGTTCCAAAGAAGCAGCACCGCTGTCAGAACCACCGAAATACAGATTTGCAGCAGGAAGCAGTTGCCCAGAATCTTCTCGGCGTGGTCATGCTCCTTCCGGCCCATGGCGATGGAGGCCATTGGGGCGCCGCCGTTGCTGATAAGGGCTGCAAAAGCCGACACAATCATGATGATGGGCATACATACGCCCACACCGGTAAGAGCCAGATTGCCGTCTCCAGGCATATGGCCAATGTAAATCCGGTCCACGATGTTATACAGCATATTGATCAGCTGGGCCGTCACTGCCGGGATGGCCAGCTTTACCAGGAGTTTTCCCACCGGCTCCGTTCCCAAAAATTCCTTCTGATTATCCACTTTACCAGACCTTTCTCTTTGCGGGAAGTTTTAACATAAATTATAGCACGGCGGAAAAATATTTCCAGTCTAATTTTTACGGTTTCCGACGATTTTCCCCAAAGCAAAGGCGCTCAGCAGCGTCACGCTGCCATAGAGCAGTCCCCAAAGCAGGTATTGGGGCTGGTACAGTCCCCGCAAAAAGTAGGTGGGGGGAAAAAGAAGCTGGAACCTTCCCAGGAAGCCCAGGTCGAAAAAGATGGGGCACACCCCCAGCATGGCTACCGCAATCACCGGAAGCGCCACAGCCATGGCGTTTCGGTGGGAAAGGAGGGTGCTAAGGAGCATAGAAAATCCCAGGCAGGTAAACAGAAACACCACAAAAGCCCCCGCCTCCGGCCAGAAGCTCCGGGTATCTCCGGTCAGAGCCAGCGCCGCCTCCGCAACTACCAGAACATTGGTAAGTATCAGAAGCTGGCAGCCCATTTCCAGCAGAAATCCCCGGTTTTCCGGGACACGGGCGAAGGTTCCGGCGGCTTTGTCCTGCTGGTGGTACATGGCACCTGCCAGCCCGGACAGGACCACCACCACTGCCAGAAGCCCCCGCACCGGAGCTGTCAGGTAGGAAGCCTCTTGTGCGGTTGCCTCCTGGCCCTGGGAGTCAAAGGTAAAGAGCTGTCCGTTCAGGTTCACCTGCCGGAAATATTCCAGAAATTCATCCTGAGAAACCCCATCCAGCGCCGGAACCTTTGCCCGCAGGTACTGGAGGTACAGAGCCTTCCCCACCTGGGTAAAGGCGGCGGCAGACAGCTTTTCTCTGGCCAGAACGGTGGAAACCGACTCCTCCCGCTCCACTACCCGGATAAAGGCATCCCGGTTGGAAAATCCATGGGCGAAAGCCTCCAGCCGCTCCCGGGTGCCCTCCAGAAAAATCCAGGCTGCATCCGCCTGGGCGGATTTTACCGCGTCCTCAGCTGCGTCCTCCGTGGGATAAACCTGAAAGCGAATCAGCTGGGAACCCCTTTGAAGGATTTCCACCATCTCCGCCGCAGCCTCATCCTCCCAGTCCTGGCAGGACAGGGCGATGGTCAGCACGCCCGCATCCCCCTTGTCCACCAGTCCATAGCCCAGCACCAAGGCAGGTATCAGAGCCAGAAGCAACAGGAACGTCCACTTCTTATACAGCCGCTTGGTAAGCAGTACCACCCACAGAAAGCCTTTATTCCGGTGTTGCAATGCTGCCACCTCCCAAAATACAGCCGATTCTGTGCAGCCAGGTAAGGGCCGCAAAACCGGCACTATACAAAAGCAGCCAGAACCCACTTCCCTGCCCTCCGGTCACGCAGCAGGACAGTTGCTCCATGGCAAGTCCTGTGGGCAAGAACCGGGCAGTCTGCCGGACTGCGTCCGGGAAAAAGGAAGCCGGGTACATACAGCCACCTGCAAAGCACAAAGCCAGAGAGAGAAGCGCCACCAGCAGCACACCGCTTACCAGCTCTTTGGCAAGGGAGAACAGGAAAAAGCTCCAGGCAGCCACCATCACCACCACCGGAAGGGCTGTCCACACCCAGAAAAGAAGGGTTTTTACCGGCGGCAGGGAGAAGCCTCCCAGATGTGCCCCCATCAAAGCAAGAACCCCGGCACACAGAAGCAGCAGTCCGAAACTCACAAGAAAGCTGCCCAATTCCGCCAGAATCTGCTTTCCTGCCCCAATCCCCCGGGCCGCCAGGAGCCGGGAAAGGTCATGCTCCCCTCCCACCAATACGGGGCTGTAGCACAAAGCTGCCAGCATCAGAAACACAACAAGAATCCCCAGGGCCAAATGCTGCCCTAATGACAGCCCCTGGGAGATGCCCAGCTCTTCCAGAGTATATACCCGGTTTCGAGCCAGCACCAGTTCCACATAGGTCAGGCTGATGCCGTTGACAATCTTCGGAGCCTCCCATTCCAGCTGATGGTCCGTCAGAAGGTTCCAGCTTCCATAGATTCCCTTTTGGGCTGTTACCAGGATTTCCTCTATTGCAGCCGTAATTTCCTCTTTCAGAACCGAAACCATCCCGGCAGTACCGGGTGTGGTCACAAAGGTAATGGGCAGGAAATGGCCGTACATGGCCTCCTGGGCAAAGTCCGGCGGGATGACGCCATAGCCCACAATCTCTCCCCGCTCCAGGGCCCCTTTGGCCTGGGCCTCGTCCATCTCAATCATCTCCAGGGAGTAACGGGAAGCATCCATATTTTGCAGGGCGGTCAGGCCCATTTGCAGCAATGGGTCCTCCTGGATTCCCACCACGGCCACTTTCATCTTCTGATTGTCCTGCCGGGTGTCCTCCATCACACCCCGGGCTACCAGCAAAAGAGCTGCCAGAATCACCAGTACCGTCAGAAGGGCCCAGGGCAGAGGGCGAATCAGCCGCCGCAGCTGCACCTTCCAATATCGTTTCATAGGCTACATATTCTCCACCAGTTTTGGGATGTTGCCATCATAGGCATAGGCTTCCAGGACACCGTCCTTTAAAATATACCAGGCATCGCAAAGGGACAGTTCTTCCGGGTCGTGGGTAATGAGCACCAGGATGCCCCCCGCCTTTTTGTAAGCGCGCAGGTAGTTGCCGATGGTCTGTTTGCAAGCCAGATCCAGGGCTGCCGTAGGCTCATCCAGGAGAAGAAGCTGAGGGCATCTTGCCATGGAGCAGCCGATGGAGAGGCGCTTTTTCATACCCCCGGAGAGCTTCCACACCGGCTTATGGAGAAACTCCTCCACCTCCAGAAGCCGCAGAACGCCGTTTTGGAGCTGCTGCTGCAGGTCCTTTTTGTCATACCACAAAAGCAGATTGTCCCAGCCTGTCAACTCGGGAATCAGCGCCGTTCCCTGGGGCACATAGCCCACTCTGGCGGCACGGGTCTTTCCGTCCTTCAGAAAATCCTTTCCGTCACAAAGGAAGCTTCCCCCATCCGGCCGCTGGATACCTGCCAGTATGGACAGGAGGGTGGATTTTCCCGAGCCGTTGCTGCCCAGAATTCCAATACACATTCCATCGGAGGCTTCAAAGGATACGTCCCGCAGCACCACCTTACCCCGGTATTTTTTTGCGATATGATTCACTGCAATCTCCATGGGTTGCCATCCTCCTGTAAGGAATTCGGCGCTGATGTCTTTCGAAACCAGCGCCGAATCTAAATTTGTCATTCGTCTGTAGCTTTTGTTATCCCATTCCGCCAAACAGTGCCAGCTGAAGCTGCTGCAAATATTCCTGGGGAACACCCGCCTTGGAAAGATTCTCAAACAGCTTGTTAAGATCCAGCCCCATCGCCCACTGCTGCAAGGCCTGCTGGTCTTCCACATCCACGCCATCCGCAGGAGTAGAAATCTCGCCGCCTTCGGTGGCAGAACCGCTGACGTGGAGGGAGACAATCTCCATACCGCTGCTCAGTACGCTCACCTTCACATCGGCCTGGTCTTCCTTGGCGTCGAAGGTCAAAGCCAGCTGCATCTGGCTGAGCATCGGTGCCATTTCCTCTGCACCGGGTACCTGGCTCAGTGCGTCCGCACCGAAAGACAGGCGGAGGGTACCACAGGGAGCTCCCTGCTCCCAACGGGCTTCATCCCAATCCTCAGCCTCTACCTTCAGCAGTTCCTTACCCTGGGTGGTCAAAACATATGCACCGCTTAAAAGGTTGCCGCTGGTGGTACCGTCGCCGGTAATCACCACAGAACCCAAATCGGCCTCAAAGGCAAACTTATCGCCCTGGGTAACGGTGTAATATTGGAAAGAACCTGCGCTGGAAGAATCGCTGTTGGTCATCTCCATGCCTCTGCCAATAATCCGGTTCTGGCCATCCACATAGTGATTTACAATCAGAACGCCGTCTCCGGCCTGGGCAACCAGGCTGTCTTTCTGGGATTCCAGCTGCTTCAGCAGGCTGTCAATCTGGGCAACAAACTGGTCGTACATCACCTGTGCGCTTTCCGCCCCAACATACTCTTCGGCATACGTTCCCATGTTCAGGATAATTTCCTTAATCTGGGCATCGGATTTTACCTCGCTCAGCACCTTCTGGCCAATGTCCAGGACATTCTCGGGCGTGATGGTGGTTTTCAGCTGGGTACAGGTCTGCTCCAGCCCGTTGAGCTTCAGGGTGGTTTCCTGCTTTTCCACATCATTCAGGCAGCCCAGAACAATGCTGATATACTTTTTCAGCAGGCTGTTGACGACTTCCTCTTTGGGCATATGCTCCATCATGCCCTGAAGCATGGCCTGTGCCTGCTGCATAGCCGCAGAGGTATCGCCCATCTGCACATTCAGGGAGTAGACCTTGGACATGTCCATCACAAGATACTGCTGGTTCAGTTCAGGAACCGCCAGCCACATCTTCATCTGCTCCATGTCCGTGACAATCTGGAAGGTGGCAATCTGCACATCCCCCAGACCCACACCCACATTGACCAGAGAGCGATTGCCGTCCCACTGGCTCTGGGTATTGAACACGATGTTGTTCAGCCAACTCAAATCCACATTGGAGCCCTGCTGGGCCAGCATGGAATTGAGCATGGTCATGGTACTGTCAGACAGCTGAACCTCTACACTGCCTGTAAAGCCACCGGGCTTACCCACAGATTCCAGGAGCCTGCCGTATGTATTGGTGAGGGAATCCACCATGCTGCCCATGGCATCTCCCTCAACGGTCTGCATAAAGCTGGCAGGAGAGCTGTTGCGGACAAAGAATGCCCGGATGGCATTCATATTCAACAAAGCCACGATGGCCGCAACCACCACCACGCCCAAAACGGCAAGCAGCGCAATCTTGCCCTTGCCCATTTTCGGCTTTTTGTTTTCCGGCTGCCCATCAAAATCCGGCTGTGGGTTGAAGGTAAAGCTGCTTTCCGGTTCCTGCGCCGTGGCTGCTGCCGGTTCTTCGGGAATCTTCCCCACCAGCGCTCCACAGTTGGGGCAAAACTTCACATCATCGGGAACTTTTCCGCCGCACTGATTACAATACATAAAATCCCTTCCTTTCCCTTCTTGGGACTTCCCCACAGGGAATCCCTTTCGATGGGGCTATTATACTGCACATTTCGACACAATTCAACTCGTTTTGCAGGATTCATTTACCTTCTACAAAACCCATTCCGGGATTCGGGATATGTCCTTTACTTTTTTGTGAATAATGTTATAATTACAATATAATGTCGATATAAGGTGATGGTATGCAGGAAAAGCAGATTATTGGATTACTGAACGATTCCTTTCCCCCCCAGATTGATGGCGTTGCAAATGCCGTGGTAAACTACGGCAATATCCTGCATGCCCGGGGCTTCTCCCCGGTGGTGATTACCCCGGCTCTGCCGGAAGCGGAAGATTCCCCGTTTCCTTATCCGGTTCTCCGCTACCCCAGCATGGATACCCGGAAAGGGTTTGGCTATATGTCCGGCATTCCCTTCTCCCCTTCCGTTGCCAAGCGGCTGGACAGTGTGGATGTGGCAGTCCTTCACAGCCACTGTCCCTTCGCCTCCAACTTCATGGGCCGGGCTCTGCGGACAATCGTAAACGCCCCTTTGATTCTCACCTACCATTCCCGATTTGAGATTGATCTGGAGCGGGCTATCAAATCCGTGCATCTGCGCAACAGCTGCAAAAAGATTCTGGCGGAAAACATCAATGCCTGTGACGAGGTATGGATCGTCAGTGAGGGAACGGCACAAAGTCTTCGCTGCTTAGGCTATGAGGGAGATTATGTGATTATGCCCAACGGCGTGGATGTACCCCGGAGCCGTCTGTCCTCGGAGCAGGTTGCCGCCTACACGGAAGGGTATGATTTGCCGGATGGTGTTCCCATCTATCTGTTTGTAGGCCGTATGCGCTGGTACAAGGGTATCCGGATGATTCTGGACGCTTTGGCCACTCTGAAAGCCAAAAAGCTTCCCTACCGCATGGTGTTTGTGGGAGACGGCAGCGATTTGCCGGAGATTCAAGGCTATGCCCGTCAGCTGGGGTTGGAGGACACCTGCATTTTTACCGGCGCCATCCGGGACCGGGAGGCTCTGCGGGGCTGGTACGCCCGGGCTAATCTGTTCCTGTTTCCCTCCACCTACGATACCAACGGTCTGGTGGTGCGGGAAGCAGCTGCCAGCAGCCTGCCCTCTGTGCTGATTGCCGGAAGCTGTGCCTCCGACGGCACTACCCACAATCAAAACTGCTTCCAGGTGGAGGAAAATGCCCAGAGCCTTGCTGCCTGCCTTCTGGACTTGTATGGCAAGGAGGACTATCTTCGCACCATTGGCGAAGCTGCCAGCCGGGAGCTGTATCTGTCCTGGGAGGATGCGGTGGACAACGCCATCAAGCGGTATGATGTGGTCATTGACCGGTACAAAAGCGGCTTCTATCCCAAGCGGTACAAGCCGGTGGACAACTACATTCACTTGAATGCCAAGCTGATGGAAGCCCTCAGCAGTCTGCCCTTTTCCAAATAAGTTTCCAATGAAATCCGCCCTCTCACTTCTGAGGGGGCGGTGTTTTCGTTCAGCGGCAGACCCACAGATTGTTCATTTGGGGCATAATATCCGTCAGCTTCCAGGGCTTTTGAGACCTTGTAGGGCTGTTGGGGTCGTTGACCTTTACATACCCATCGGCGTACTCCGTCAACACAATGAAATGGCCGGAGGTGGTAAAGTCCCCGGGGCCCATGACACAGATGATGGGATTGCCCACTTCCAGATTCCGGATAATCCGTCCTTCGTCCAGAGGAATCTCTGTCACATCCAGCCCCAGCTTTTTGCCGCCTTCGGAAATGAGGGACCAGGCGCTTCCGTTCCCCTTCACGGCATAGCCGTTTTCTTCTGCAAAAACCGCCACATATTGGGGTGTATAGGAGGCATCCTGCAAAAGTTGTATGCAGACCATAGACAGGCAGGTGGGTCCGCAGCCGGAGAGTCCCATCAGTTCCCCGGCGTACTCCCCATAGCCCCAGCGCTTATCCCACTGGAGAAGCAGGGGCACCTGGGAGCTTCCCAGACAATCTGTCAAATCATAGGTCGGATGGCTGTCCTTTTTCAAAGGATACTGGAGGACAAATTCCTCCGTCTCCGGATTCTTGTCCAGCAGGACGATCAGCTCCTCCGGCCAGTCCGCCAGGGTCAAGCCCTGCTCCCGGGCAAAGGCCTGAACCGTCTGCATGGCAGCAGAATCCGGGGCTACGGTTTCCGATGGTTGGACGGACTGGGAAAAGACGGCGATGGCATCTTCCAGCTCTTCCCCGAATCTACTCCAGGCCACCAGAGCCAGGCACAGAATTGCAAAAAGGAAAATAATAACTCTTTTCATTGTTTTCACCAAGGGTATGGTTCCCGGTTTCCCGGGAACCATTTGCGTTTGTCATCACAGATTCTCGTTTTTCAGCGCGTCAATGGGGTTATCCTTGTGAATCTTTCTCATGGCATAGACCATGGAGATTCCCACCACCAGGAATACCCCCAGCACAGCGATTCCCATGGCCTCCCAGGGCAGACGGAAATCGGTCTCCATGCCGTGGGATACAGACATCCAAATCAGCCAGGTGACACCGCAGGACACCGGCAGTCCCAGCAGCAGCGCCCGGGTTCCATAGAGAATGCACTCGTAGTTCATCATCCGGGTAAAGTCCTTCCGGGGCATACCCACGGACTTGAGCATAGCAAAGTCCCGGCGCCGCAGATGGATATTGGTGGAAATGGTATTGAACACATTGGCAGCGGCAATCAAAGAGATAAGCGCCACAAAGCCGTAGGTGAAAATCTGGATGATGGTCACGGTTGCCCGCTGGCTTTCATTGCCGGCGGTGATATCGTGAAGGTTGGTGGTCAGAATCCCTGCATCAGACAGGGTTTTCCGCAAAGCATCATAGCTCTCTTTATGGTTCTGAGAAAGGATATAGTAATCATATTCATAGTCCCCGATGACTTGTTCCCAAGTGGGAAACACCGCATCCCGCTGACTCAGAGGGTAAATAATCTGGGAACCAAAGACGGAATTACTGATGTAGAAAGGCAATTCCTGGATAGTGGCGCCAATCTTCAAGGGAATCTTCTCATAGGCCTCATCCCGGAGTATCTTTTTCACATCCTGGGAATCCTGGGGATTTTTATAGATATACCACTCCTGCCATTCCCCGTCAACCTGCTCCAACTCAGTCTCTGCCAGCTCATACCCTTCCATATAAATGGGGAAATCTCCATTGATTTCTGTTTCGTCCTTTTTCAGAAAATCCCACCGGACATATTTGCCCTGAGAGTCGTCAAACAGTCTTGTGGTGGATACACACACCCCCACCGGATTCCGGGCATCAAAGAATACCGATTCCTCCAAACCGTTTTCCTGCAGCAGCTGGCGGAAGGTGGCATCGTCCACAAACCACACCACACCGCTCAAATCCACCAAGTCCCCCTGGATATCCTTAACCTGGTCCAGATATGCCATGGTATCCTCCGGAATTTCCTCCCGGGGAATCCAGGTCGTAAGGCCATAGGACTGCACCATGGCCAACTGGGTCACAGAGGGGGTGTTTTCAATCCACTCCTGAATCTCCTGATGGGTGTACCTATCCTCCTTGTAGGAGAAGGTAAGGTCGACTTTACTGTCCCCCTGATAGGTGGTGGCCATCTCCAGGAGATACCCGGTGTAGGAGCAAACGGAGACAAACAGGACAATGCTCATAAAGAGGCTTACAATGGTGGCACGGTACTTCCGTTTGCTGTTTTTGTAGTATTTCTTACCCAGCACACCGGGAAGGCCAAAGAGCCGGTATTGGAGCCAGCCGGTTTTCACCGGGCGGCTTTTGCCCCGCACATCCTGACTCTGGCGGATGGCCTCAATAGCCGTAACCCGCTTGGCCCGGACCGAGGGAATCCAGGCAGACAGCAGCACCGTAATCAGGCTCAGCAGCACCGCAGCCCCCACCACATAGGGGGAAATCCGCAGCCGCAGGGGTACGGGAATCAAGGAATAGCGCATCATCAAGCCGGATACAAACCGGAGGGTGATGCCGATGCCTCCCAAACCTGCCAACACACCCAGGGGAATGCCCACCACGCTGACAAACAGGGCTTCCAGCAGAACCATTCTCCCCAGCTGCCGCTTTGTAGCACCCACAGAGGACAGAAGGCCAAACTGCCGGGTGCGCTCCGAAACGGAGATAGCAAAGGCGTTGTAAATAAGGGACACGGAGCCGAACATAATCAGGCCCACCAGCACCGTCACCAGACTCATAAGCATAGTGTTGAATGAGTCGTATTTGGATACGCCGGAGTACAAAAGTACACTTGTGTTGGTACCGGAGCCGCAGTCCATGCTTTTGAGATATTCATAAACCTGGGCCGGGTTCTTCATCCGAAAATACACATCGTAGTTGTCCCCTGCATTTTCCTCCAGGTCTGCAACCGTCAGGGCCGTATAGCCAGGGGCAGTGTACTCCTCAAAGTCTGGCCGGGAATATACGCCCACAATCTGGAAGGTGCGGGTCTGGCGGATTACCAGTTCCTCCTGCTCCCCGGTTTCCTCGTCGTCAATATAGGGATTGAACTGATTCAAGGTGTCCTGCCCCACCATCCGGTCTCCCAGCTCCAGGGTGAGGGGCTGTCCCACCTGATAGCTGACACCGCCGTTGGTATACAGGTGCTCCGGAATGAGAATTTCCTGAGGTGTCTGGGGCAGTCTGCCTGTCACCAGGTGCACCGGCATATTTTCAAAAAAGGTCTCCTTTTCCCCGCCGATGACATAAAGGTAGGGTTTGTCGGGATTTTCGCTTTCCACCTTGGCATAGCCCATCAGCTGACCATAGGTGGCAAAGGAAACCTCCTCGTCCTTCTGGATGTTTTCGTACTGGCTCCAGCTGACGCTGTATGCCGCTCCGTGCCAGTTGCCCTTTTCGTAAATCCCCACGTCCAGCATATAGCCGGAAAAGCTTTGGGCCAGGGCAGCCACGGCGGTAATCATGGCACAGGAGAGAATGATGCCGATAATGGTGACGATGGTGCGGACCCGGTTTTTCTTCAGGGTCTGCATGGTCACCTTTGCGAAGATATTCATTACCGCAGCACCTCATCTCTGAGAATCCGGCCGTCCTCAATGGCGATAATCCGGTCGGCCTGGAGGGCGATGGATTCATCGTGGGTAATGACCATCAGGGTCTGGTTGTACTTTTTGTTGGAGAGCTTCAAAAGCTCCATAATCTGCTGACTGTTCTTGGAGTCCAGATTGCCCGTGGGCTCATCCGCCAGCACGATAGCCGGGGCGTTCATCAGGGCTCTGCCGATAGACACCCGCTGCTGCTGACCGCCGGAAAGCTGGTTGGGCAGGTGGTTTTCCCGGCCGGTAAGCTGGAGGGTGGAAATCAACTCTGCAAGCCGCTCCTTATTCACCTTCTGACCGTCCATCAGCACGGGAAGGGTAATATTCTCCGTCACATTCAGCACCGGAATCAGGTTGTAAAACTGGTAGATAAGACCTACCTGACGGCGGCGGAAGATGGCCAGCTTTTCATCGTTCTGGGCGTACACATCCTCCCCATCCACATACACTTTTCCGCTGGTGGGCTTATCCACGCCACCCAGAATGTGAAGCAAAGTGGATTTACCGGAACCGGAGGGACCGATGATAGCCACAAACTCCCCCTTATTCACGGAAAAAGATACGTTGTCCAGGGCCTTTACCTGATTTTCTCCTTTGCCGTAGGTCTTGCAAAGGTTTTCCACTCTCAAAATTTCCATTGTTCGTCACTCCTCATGGATGTTATGGTATCATGTTACCAGCTTCAAGTGACACCCAGGTGACAGTTTTATAACAAAGCTGTCACTTAAGGAAACTCTGAATAAATCGTCTGCGGCTGGATAGCGGATCTTTTTCGCCATCCATGCAGAATGAAAAACAGGAAATACACAAAGTATTCCCCTGTTTTCCATTCTTTTGTCTGGCAAAAAATCTCTCGCTACCAGCTCTTGTCTATTTATTCGGAGCTTCCTGAAAAAGGAGCCGCTGTCACACGGCTCCTTTGTAGAATCGAATGGTGAACCGGGCGCCGCCTCTGGGGTTGTTCTCCGCCTTGATGGTGCCGTTCTGGGAAATGACAATGGTTCTGGCCAGGGCCAGTCCCACCCCAAAACCGGAGCCTGAGGCGTTCTTTCCCCGGTAAAAGCGCTGGAAAATATGGGGCAGGTCCTCCGGGGCAATCCCAGGGCCGTTATCTCCCACCACAATCTGGGTATACAGGGGATTTTCCTGGGCGGTAATCCGGATTTCCCCTCCTGCCGGGGTATGCTCCATGCAGTTTTTCAGCACATTCCCCAGGGCCTCACAGGTCCATTCCATATCCCCGTAAAAGAACCCCTGGGATTCTGTATGAAAAGCAATGTCCCGCAGCTCCAAAGGCACCAGGAGGGGCTCCGCCGCCTTGTGGATGAGGGCTTCCAGGGGAATTTTCTCCTGCTTTAGCTGCACCACTCCCGCATCCAGCTTGGACATTTTCAGAAGCACCGTAATCAGCCAGTCAATTCGCTGCAGAAGGCTCCTCAGCTCCCGCAGGAGCTGGGTTTTCCGCTGGGGGGACTGGTTCTCATCCCCCAGAAGCTGTACCAGAAGGTTAATGGAGGTGAGGGGCGTTCGTATCTGGTGGGAGATGTCCGCCAGGGAGTCTGCCAGGTGGACTTTTTCTTCCAGGAGGCTCTGGTGCTGCTCCCGGAGGCGGACGGTCATTTTCTGAATCTCGCTTTCCAGGATTCCCAGTTCCCCCTCCTGGCAGCTGTCCAGAAAGATTTTCGTGCTGCCATGGAGAATCCGGTCAATCTCCTCCCCCATGGTGCGAATCCGGCGATAACGCCAGGCGGCGGCTCCCAGAAAAATACTATAGAAAAGGGCGCAAAGGAGCAGCAGAAACACCGCCGCATCCATCCCCCACCGGACCCAGGCAAAGCCGCAGCTAAGGATTGCCAAGGCCGCCATGGCCCAGCTGCCCAGGCGTACATCGGGATTTCTCAGTAGTTTCATCAGATTTCCACCTTATAGCCCAGACCCCGGACGGTTTTGATGATGGCAGGGTTCTGGGGGTCTTCCTCGATTTTTTCCCGGAGGCGTTTGATATACACCGTCAGGGTGTTGTCGTTCACAAAGTCCCCGCCAATGTCCCAGATGGATTCCAGAAGCTGGGTGCGGGAGAGAATCTGCCCCCGGTTATTGAGAAACACCAGCAAAAGCCGGTATTCCAGGGCGGACAGGTACAAATCCCGCCCGTTTTTACTGGCGGTTCCCTTCTCCGTGTCCACCAGCACATCCCCCAGGCGGATTTTTCCCCCGGAGCTGCCGGTGAGGCGCAGAATGTTCTTGATCCGGGAAATCAGTTCCCGGGGGCGGAAGGGCTTGGGGATATAGTCGTCCGCTCCCAGCTCAAAGCCGGTGACGGTGCTGTATTCATCGGAAGAGGCGGTAAGGAAAATCACCGGAATCTGGTACTCAGACTTGATGATTTTACACAGGGAAAACCCGTTTCCATCCTTCAGAGAAATATCCAGCAGCACCAAATCATAGGCATTTTCCTCCAAAAGGCGGCAGGCACTTCCCTGTCCGCTGGCGCTGTCCACCAAAAAGCCTTCCGACTGCAAAAACTCCGTCAGGCTCTTCACGATTCCCGGGTCATCCTCCACCAGCAAAAGCTTTGTCATATCCCTGCCTCCTTTTGTTTTCTCTGGTTATCATACCACAAAGGCTCCTGCCCTTGCAACGAATATTACAGTTTTGTTATCATTTTCCTCTCTCTACGAAATTCTACTCTCCATAGATTGCGATTTTGTAAGGAAAAGGATACAATGGTGGCAAAAGGAGGGGGACGACTATGGATGCAAAAGTAACCGGCTGCTTTATCGCCCAGCTGCGAAAGGAGCTGGGACTGACCCAAAAAGAGCTGGCGGAAAAGCTGGAGGTAACAGACAAGGCAATCTCCCGGTGGGAAACGGGGGTATCACTTAGATAAAGATACCACACCAATCCCACGCTGACTTTTGCTCAACCGATACAGCCGGAGGGCTGGATAACAAGA